>ULVW01011348.1_pt1 | contig 35853 bp, 33 predicted proteins | sample 1959801 | NCBI WGS metagenome assembly ULVW01 (sample SAMEA4835796, study PRJEB28245) | human gut metagenome | biome: gut microbiome; material: fecal sample | place: Denmark | collected 2008
TTTAGACCAGTTTATGCAGTGAGCTTATAGTATGGAGGAAAAAATGAAAAAAGCAATTGTGATAATAAGTGTATGTGTCATATGCGTGATAATTATGCTTAATGGTGTGTCTTTTATTTCATCTCCGGAACAGAAAATCGCATGGGAAGTTCAAACAAATTGGCGAGGCGTAACGAATACATTATTGCAAATTAGCCAGTATGCGCTTGAATATGGACTAACGACGGATGTGATTGATTCAGAACCGTATCATGATTACTTTGAAAAAATAAAGCAAAAGCTGGAAGCTAAACAGTTATATGTAGAACCTAATGGTGTAGTGTTTCTTGTCTTAGAATATAGGGGAAGTTTCATGAATGGTATAGAATATGGAATTTATTATTCACCAGAAACAGAGCCACTAATTTCTAATGATTACTTATCTTTTGTTGCTACTGAGAACTATTTTGATAACTATGATTTTGAAATATACAATGATTACTATATACTTGGAAAGCGCAATAATGGAACGGACTTTTACTTAACAAAAATGATTAGCATGAATGTGTTCTACTTCGAATATCATTTGTCACATTGAATAAATGATATATATTGTAAATCTATGCTGAATGAGTTCTGATGTTTTTGAGAATAGCGGAATACGCTGTTACCATTGTTGCTCCTGAACAATATAGCGCTGGTTTGGTTTTCTGCATTTTCAAAATGCCCAATGCTTTTTTCGCAAGCAATGCTACAAAAACTTCCTGCACTTGCAAGCTCCTCAGCGGCACACAACCGACACCCAAGCGGCTGTGTGCCGCTTTTTCTATGCCTGAAAATTTTCTTCATTTTTGCGTTTCAGAAACTGAAATTCAGGCAGTCCGGAAAGGCTTGCATTGTCCCGACTTTCAAGCAGACGGCAAAAAGAAAAGTCCTGAATCCCTTGGAATTACTGGGGCTCAGGATTTCAGTTTCTGGTTTTGAATTCGCAAACTTTTCTGCTATGATGAGGGCAAGAAGCAACGACAGGAGGTTTGCGGAATGAGTATTGCATGGAACTATCTGGACAAGCGGAGCGCGGCAATGGCGGCGCTGAAAGATTATCGCAGCATGAAGGCGATTCTGGCGACAACGGCGGAGGAGATTGCGAATGTGCGGCAGGACATGGTTCGCATTGGCGGGATGCGCTTCGAGGAGTCGGTGCATGGTGCGCGAAATCCGCAGGCGGGCGAAAACCAGATCCTGCATGGAATTGCGGAAATTGATGTGCTGGAAGAGCGGAAGCGGCAGGCGGAAGAGTTCATGGCGTGGTTTCAGCCGGCGTGGGATGCGCTGGGGGAGGACGAAAAAACGGTGCTGACGATGTTCTATCTGTCAGAAAACGGGAAAACAGACGCGATAGAGGAAATCAGCGAGCGGTTTTGCGTGGAGCGGAGATCCGCCTACAAGAAGAAGGATCGCGCACTGGCGCACTTGGCGCTGCTGCTGTATGGGAGGTGAAAAGGGGGGAATGGAAATAGATGAGATAAAATGATAAATAACTGGCGGTCAGAATTGGTTCTTAAAAAAGAACTATTCTTGACCGCTTTTTTTTGTAACAAAGAGCCGTGTGCAGAATCCCTTCGGAGCCGGCATCCCCGAAGGAATTGCCGAATACTATTTTCTGCATTTGCCTGCGCCCGCTGCTTGCGCCTTTTTCCTTCTGCCGTCCGCTCATTCCACTTAGCGTAGCGCTGCTACGCTGCGTTTCATTCGCGTTAGGCAGAAGAAAAAATTCGCGGCGTATCAGGCACATTCTCATTTGAAAATAGTATGCTGAAGGATACGGCGCATATCAGCATCAGCCGAGGCAATGGCTGCTGCCAACCAAATGAATGGAGAAATTCATGATGGTAGGCGGCACTGTTCAGTATACCCTTCTTTTGCGATTTTCTCCATTCGAGACAAAGGAATGGAGGAAAAATTGCAATGTCACAAGGACGTTACGTTTGGATTGCAGGGAAGAAAGTATATCTGAATCCGGAGCTGCAGAAGGAATGGGACAAACTCATCAACAAGGAACGTTACAGAGCTCGTCAGGAAAAAATCTGCGGACAGGCGGATTACCGTCGCTGCAATGGGGATTGCTTCGTGTGTCCATGGCGCAAGGAAGGAATTGTTGTTTCGTATGAAACGGAACACTTTGCAGAAGGGTTCGGCAATGACAATGCAGCGCGCGGCTATGGCGTTGTGAATTGCGAATCGACGCTGGAGGAAAAGTACATCGCGGAGGAACGATACAACACACTGTGTGCCCGAATCTATCGGTATGCAGATTCTGCGTATCCGGATGGTGCGAAAATTATTGCGTGCTACCTCAATGGTGAAACGCTGGAAAGCACTGCGAAAGAACTGCATCTTACGGTCAGGGCAGTGCATTATCGCCTGCATCAAATGCTGAAGTATATAAGAGAACATCGGAGTACATTCTGCGATTTTTGATGTGGCATTATTTCCGGTTTCGACGCATCATCTGCTTGCGCGTAGCGCTGCATTTCACTTCTGTTCGTCAGCGTGAAAATTTTTTTTGCAGAAATTCTTGAAATCGCGTAAAAAAACCGATTTTTTTTACCAGTTATGGTGAGAGGGATAAAAGTCTCTTTCAGCAAGAAGGGGGAATCAGCATGTCCGGCATTAACTTTTATTAGGAAATAACATCCAGTATGACTGGAATCATGAGGAGCAGCGCTTTCTGCCTCTGCCCGTGCTGCGGCAACATGATGAAAGCGGGAGAAGGCTGATGCAGCTTTGGGTTGGAAGCAATGGGGGAAAATGTTGGTTTGCCGGGAACAGCCAGCGCGTTTCCAATAACAGGAGGTGACTTATGTGGCAGAAGCAGCCGAAAAGAATAGACAGTCTATCTGCATTTCTCAAAATAGTCTTGTGTGGCAGGATGATAGTGTTTTCAAACTGTATTACTACTGTATGAATTGTGCCTGCCGTCAGAAAGCTGAAATCTGCGGGAAACAGCTTATGCCGGGACAACTGCTCTTCTCATACAGAAAGACAGCGCTTGAACTGGGCTGGTCTCGTGATAAGCTGACGAGGAAGATGGCTGCACTGGTTCAAATGGGCTATGTTCAGATACAAACAGCGCGGGACGGTTCTATCGTTACCGTATCGAACTGGCTTGAAAATCAGACCGCTGGCGGTATGAAAATAAGGCTACTCTGTCCCGAAAATCAGTACGCAGACGGTACTGAAATAAGCACGCCGTGTGCTGAAAACAAGTCCATATGCGGTACGAAAGAAAGAGCGGAAAACGGTGCAAATGCGCATTTTTCAGCATTTGCACATCGCAGGCGGCTTGAAAATCAGCACACCCAGCAGCAATATAATAATAGTAATACGATAGATACACTATCTCATTATCCGGATGAGTTTGAAAAGCTGTGGTTTGCTTATCCGGCTAATCGCAGAAATGACTGGGATGAGGCCTTTCGCGTATATCAACAGGCGCTGCGGCATGGTGCGACGCTTGAAATAATCATGACAGCGCTTGAAGCAGCAAAAAGTTCTATCGCGTGGACGAAAGATGGCGGGCAGTATATCCCCGGCATTAGCAAATGGCTTCAGCGTGAGCCGTGGAGAGAGGCGAATCTACAAAAAGCGCAAAAGGAGAATCAAGAACAGTGGAACTCGCAGTAAAGTGGCTGTCCTTGCTGCATGAACCGGATGCAATCATTGAAATCAGGAGTATAGACCCTAAGCCTACTGTCAGCGGTTATTTTCGTGCGGACAGTCCGCGCATTGCTGCTGAATTGGCAAAGTATCCGAATCGAACGTTTTACCAGTCGCTGAACCCCGTCAAAAGTGCCTGCTATGCGCGTGCTCAGCATGAACGTCTGGTAGAACGTCCGAAGAAAAGGAAGCAGCACACGCTGTTGCTGGAAAGACAATGAAGAGGCTGATGGCAACGGGATTCAGCGAGCCAATTGTTGCAGACAGCGGCAATGGCTATCATCTGCTTTTTAAGGTGCATATCAGCACGGATGACCGGCAAGTGGTTGCGGATTTTCTCTCTGTGCTGGACATGTGGTTCAGCACAGACGAGGCAAAAATTGATACGGCGGTGTATAACCCATCAAGAATTACCAAGCTGTATGGAACAATTGCAGCGAAAGGAGCCCATACGCCGGAACGTCCGCACCGACAGAGCTGCATCATCCGCTATCCGGAGCAGATTCGGGAAACACCCATTGCGCTGGTCAAGAATATTGCAGCGGAACTGCATCAAGCGGCGATACCGACAGAAGCTCGGCGTTCCGGCAAAGAAAGCACTTGGGACATTGAGCATTTTCTTTCCGCACATGGCGTGGAGGTGGAGAAAAAAGTAGCCATCAGCAGCGGTACAAAGTACCAATTAGCACACTGTCCGTTTGACGATTCGCATCAGCACGGAGATGCCGCCGTGTTTGCGTACCATCAAGGCGGTTTCGGATTCCACTGCTTCCATAACAGCTGCGCCGGATACCATTGGCATGAGTTCCGGCAGAAGGTAGACCCGGCAGCTTACAGCAGCAGCCCTTATGCAGTAACGCCTGCTGTGCCGACAGCAAAAGTCAGCGCAGCGGAAAATTCTCCACTGCTTGGCAAGGCGAAGGCACGGATGCTGGACTTTGCAGAGATTCCGAACGTAGACCGCAGCAAAATTGTGGTGATTCGGTCACGGCTCAGTTCGCTTGACGCAAAGATAGGGGGATTCAATGCAGGCGAAATGTCCATTTGGAGCGGGGGCAATGCTTCGGGCAAGTCAACGCTCGTCAGTCAGATTGGTCTGGCAGCTGTATCGCAGGGATATAAAGTCGCGCTGTTTTCAGGAGAAATGACGGCATCACGGATACGAGAATGGATACTGCTTCAAGCAGCAGGCCCGGACTATGTAATGCCTGATCCGCTGAATCCCAATCATTTCTGCCTGAAGCCCGGCATTGAGGCGAAGCTGGATGCTATGCTGACAGGCAAGTTTGCCATCTACGACAATGACTTCGGCACTGATTGGGAAATCGTTATCAGCACAATTTACGATTGGGTTCAGCAGAACGGTGCTTCGGTGGCGATTGTCGATAATCTGATGGCACTGGATATTCAGCTTGGCAATGTGGACAAATATGAGATGCAATCCCGAATTGCCAAACGGCTCTCCACAATGGCAAAGACGTTGAAAATTCACGTTCATTTTATCTGTCATCCGCGGAAAACAGAAGCATTTCTGCGCAAAGGCGACATCAGCGGAACAGCCGACCTTACAAATGCAGCCGACAATGTGTTTATGGTTCATCGGGTCAATGCTGATTTTATGATGCGCTATCGCTCGGTATATCCCAAACTTGAGATTCAGCCGGATGTGGGAAATGTGGTGGAAATCATGAAAAACCGTGACCTTGGCGTTGTGGATGAGATGATAAAACTCTATTTTGACCGCCGAAGCAGAACTATGTCGGATGTGAAGGGACTTCCGCCGCAGCACGCATGGTCTGAAAAGATTGAGCAGATGCTGATGGAAGGTTTCACGCGGGTCAATCAAGGCGAACTTCCTATGGAATGGCGGTGAGAACATGCATGGCAAAGTGAACGATGATGAATGGGAGATTTTCCGCGATGCGTTCCGCCTGTATGCAGCGCATTGTGATCCGCCGGAGAATCAGGCACAAGATGCCGAAGAATGGTGGCTTTCAATGGTAAAGGACACCAGTGAAAAAGCTGCAAAATGGAATAATCATCCCTTGATGATGCTGCTGTTTCGAGCTGTTACTGAGTATGTTGAGCAAAAAGCAGCAGGAAAAACGCAAAGTACAATACACAAATAAAGGAATATCTGGCGGAGGTGCTGGGATGAATCAGAGAAGAAATTGTTCCCATTATGTTTATGGAGAAAAGGAACCGTGGAAAGCGTTTACGAGTGCAGTGATTGTTCAGGCGGTCAAGGATTTCCGCAGCTGCGGTCGGATGCAGTACGAACTTCGGCAAAAGTTCCGCAGCGAGACAAAGCTGACAGCAGAAGAACGAGACTATCTCACATACCGCATCATGCAGTACAAGCAGAGGCTTGATGAACTGCGAATCTTTTTTCAGTCCGGTCGTTTTGTATTGCTTACTGACATAGATGGTATCCAGCTGCTGAAAAGATTGGAGCGTGAAATTGCATGAGGAAAGCGGTTGCATTTTTGAAAAGGGCAGAAGCAGTTGAACAGAGAATAGATGCCCTTCTCTCGCAAATAGAACTCTATAAAAGCCTTACGCAGCGAGTTACGGCATCTTGGGGAAGCGAATTTACCGCCCATGCGCGCAACGTGGGTGCGAATGAGAATGCGATTATTCGTCTCACGGAAGCACGCAGAGAGTTGGAAAAATTGACACAGGAGTATCGGGATGCCGTTGAAGAAATCACAGCTGTCGTAAACAGCATGGATAATCAGGCGCACCGGATCATCCTCTTGAACTATTATCTTTCTCATATGAATTTTGAGAAAATTGCTGAAAGAATCGGATTAAGCCGGTCGCGTGTGTATCATTTGCACACTCAAGCGCTTGATGAACTGGAAATGCTGCTAAGTGCAAGCACCTGAATAGGGGACAACACGGGCGGCAATCGCGCAAGATAGCAGCAAATAGCATGAAATAGCATCACGCAGCACAAAACAGGACAAATTAGCAGCGAACAAGACAAATTAGCACGCTTTAGCAACGAAACCTGTGCTATAATAGTAGTGTCGAAAGAGACGAAGGCATTGACGGAGCAATCTGTCGATGCCTTTCTATTTTCCAGAACAGGAAGTGTGAAATATTGACAGGCTGAACCCACCATCAAACAGCAGTGGAGGGCAGGGAAGTTCTGCTGCCACGGATGAACGAGTGCAGGAAGGAGGAAGTGGATGAATCCCACGGTGCTTGCGACTGTAAATCAAAAAGGAGGGGTAGCGAAAACGACCAGCTGCATCAACATAGGGGCAGCGATGGCACGGGAAGGAAAAAGGTGCTGCTGGTGGACACTGACCCGCAGGCCAGCATGACCATCAGCCTCGGCAATCAGCAGCCGGATCAGCTTGCGCCCACAATCGCAGACCTGATGACCAAGGTCATGAACGATGTCCCGATTGCGCCGGGCGAGGGCATACTGCATCATCCGGAGGGAATTGACCTGCTGCCTGCTAACATCGCGCTGGCGGGAACGGAGGTGTCGCTGGTGAATGCAATGAGCCGCGAAACCATCTTGAAGCAGGTGCTTGCCCGCAATCGGCAGGACTACGACGGCATCATCATCGACTGTATGCCGTCGCTGGGGATGCTGACCATCAATGCGCTGGCGGCGGCAGACCGTGTAATCATCCCGGTGCAGGCGCATTACCTGTCCGCCAAGGGGCTGGAACAGCTGCTGCAAACCATTGCAAAGGTACGCAGGCAAATGAATCCTAAGCTGAAAATCGACGGCATCCTCATGACGATGGTGGATGGGCGCACGAACAACGCCAAGGAAATCACGACGCTGATTCGGGAGACTTACGGCAGCAAAATCAAGGTGTTCGAGACGGCGATTCCGCATTCCGTCCGTGCAGCAGAAGCGAGCCTGACCGGGAAGAGTATTTTCGAGTACGACCCCGGCGGCAAGGTGGCGCAGGCGTATCGTGCGCTCACGAAGGAGGTGCTTCAGCTTGAAAAGCAGCGGCAGAAAGCCAAGTCTGACCTCCTACGATGACATTTTCTCCACGGAAGCCTCACGCCAGCAGGAGCAGATTCAGCGCCTTGCGCTAAGCGAACTTCACCCCTTCAAAGATCATCCATTCCGCGTACTGGATGATGACCGGATGATGGAAACGGTGGAGAGCGTGAAGGAATATGGGGTGCTGGTGCCGATTATCGCCCGACCGATGCCGGATGGCGGGTATGAAATTGTGTCCGGGCATCGGCGGAAGCGCGCCTGTGAGCTGGCAGGTCTGAACGAGATTCCCGCCATTGTCCGCGATTTGGACGATGATGAAGCTGTCATCATTATGGTGGACAGCAATTTGCAGCGCGAGAACATTCTGCCCAGCGAACGTGCTAAAGCGTATCAAATGAAAATGGAAGCGATTAAGCGTCAAGGCGAACGAGTAGATTTAACTTCTCGCCAAGTTGGCGAGAAGTTGTCAGTCACTAAAGTAGCAAAAGACGCAGGTGAAAGTGAGCGCCAAATCCATCGCATTTTGCGCTTGAACAACCTTGAACCGCCGCTCATTGATAAGGTGGACGCTGGCAAACTCGCCTTTACCCCCGCCGTGGAACTTTCGTACTTGAAGCCGGAAGAACAGCAGTGGCTGGATACCGCCTTGGAAAACACGCAGCAGACACCATCCCTTTCGCAAGCTCAGCGCATGAAGCGCGAAAGCAAACAGGGTACGCTGTCGGAACAGGGCATCATGGAAATCATGACGGAGAACAAGCAGACGGTTCCTGCCAAGGGGTCTGTCGTGCTGCCGCAGGAAAAGCTGACCAAGTATTTTCCACGTTCCTACACAACGGAGCAGATGGAAAAGGTGATTTTCAAGCTGCTGGATTACTGGATGCGGAAGCGGCAAATGTCGCAGGAGCGATAAAGACGCATGAAACGAAAAGTGGATATTCTGCTGATGGTCATGTTTCTGTTCGGAAGCATGATTTTTCTTTGCCCAATTTTCGGGCAGATAAAGGAGGTCGAAGAAGATGACCGTGTATACACGCGCATGTCCGCAGAGGTTAAGCCCCTTCAACAGGCTTCGGGACTGGTGGAGGATGCGCCATCCCCCGCGGCAGCCGCCGTGCAGACTGTGCTGCCCCTGCTGCTGGAAGTGCCGCAGCCGGAGAAAACCGCTGTGCCCGCTGCCACGCCGCCCTCCGCACGCCCGACTGCTTCCGACACTGCCCCGCCAGCACAGGCAGAGCGGACAGCAAATCCCCGCAGTGTCGATGTAGAAGCCTGCGTTGCGCAGAATCCGGATTTTGCCGCATGGCTCACCATTCCGGGTACGCCGGTGGATTATCCGGTTGTGCGGTCGAACAGGACGGATTACTACCTGACGCACCTGTTCAGCGGCGAAAACAGCAAGCTGGGATGCCTGTTCTCGCTGCCATCGGCGGATTATCAGACACCGAGCAGGAACATTGCCATCTACGGGCATCACCTGAGCCATAGCGACGCGATGTTCAGCAGCCTTGTGCAATACAAGGATTCGGGCTACTGCGCTGCGCACAGCATCATTCAGCTGTACACGATTTACGGCGAACGCACCTATCGGATTTTCGCCGTCGTCAACATGCAGGTTGGTGACTGGGATGCAGCGACGGCTGATTTTGCCAGCGGACAGGCGTTTCAAGCGTATGTAGACCGCGCACGAGCCAAGGCACTGTATGATTCAGGCGCGGCAGTTGGTGCGGATGACCACATTCTGACCCTGATTACCTGCGACCGCAGTGCGGGCGGTGCAAGCGGCCGTCTGATTGTGCTGGCAGTTCAAGAATAGGAGGAGCAAATGAAATTGAAATCCAAATTGAAACGATTTGCATCATTGGTGCTGTCTGCGGCATTGGTGCTGACCTGCATTCCGCTCTGTGCGGCAGCAGAAGAAGCAGCCACGCCCTCGGACATCACAGGAACGGAAGTCATTGTGCTTCCGGCAGAAGAACCGGCGCTTCCACCCGTGGAGGAAGCGCCTGACGAATCCGCATCCGATGTGCCGGATGAGCCGCCCCATGACGAAATGCTCCCCAATTCGGAGGAAGAAAGTTCGTCGGACAACCGTCATCCTTTGCAGGCGGCGATTGAAGAACATGGGTATGTCTACGTCCGGACGGTGCGGGCAGTCAGCGTGTACGCCAGCGCAGAATCGCAGGAGCGCATTGTTTATGCCGCGGTCGATGATGCGTCCATTCTGCTGGCGACCGCGTTTTTCAGCAATCATCAAACCGTGCAGGTGTGGTTTCTGGATGCGGAACAGCAAATCATCCGCGGCTTTGTACCGGCAGCATCGCTGGATACCCGCTATCTGCTGGATGCGGATGTGTCGGGCATTGAAGATGTGCCATCCTGCGAAGAAATGACTGCCGTCGGTCAAAAGCGATTGTTCGTGGTCAATGGCAGCCGCCCGGAAGAAGCATCCGATGAAGAAGAAACGCCCGCGGATGCACCTTCGCAGGACGCGCCGCACCAAGAATCGAATCTGCCCGAAGCGGATGAAAGCGGTGATTCGGAGCAGCCGGATGCCGCAGAACCGCCGGATGCTTCGGTACATCCGGAAATCAGCAGCGCGGAAGAAATCGACGAAACGGTGCCACCTGTAAGTCTCGGCGATTTTATCAGCGTCAGTACGGACACGCGCGTCTTTTCTGCGGTGGATGATGATGCGTCCGAAGCGTATTTTTCCAGCGAGTATCAGGGCAATTTCGTCAAAGCAGCTGCGGTGAAGGTAGTAGATACTGCGGAAGATGCTTCGGGGATGGCATGGTATCAGGTGCACTTCCTGTACGGCGATTCTTTCCCCAGCGGCAAGATGAAGTGGACGGCTGACGAAACGGTGTGGGTGATGGCGGCGGAAACTGACGAAACGGATGCGGATGCCTGCACGGTGACGGACTTCGCGTATCCCAAAGAAATGCTGCGTCTGCTCCGGGAAATGCAAACGTACACCGCAGAAACGGACGGATTCAGTCTGAAGAACATTCACGGCAAAATCGGCAGTTTTCAGGCGGGACAGTCGGGGTTGCAAGGAAGTTCCGGCAGGGACGCGGCATATCCCCAGCTGGCGAAATCGGCATCGCACGGCACGATTTATGCGACACCGCACTATCTGGAGAGCTACCCCGTCTACTGCCTTGAACATACGCTTTCCGGCCCCGGCGAAGGGTCGGGCGCGAACAAAACAGAAACCGGCCCGTATGCGCTGATTGATATGGAGGCGTTCGTGAGCACCGCAGAAGGCGGCGGTGTGAACGGGGTGCGATTCAAGGCGCAGACCATGCACGCCATCGGCTGGGTGCTTCGGCACACCTACCCGTTTATGGTGCTGGATCGCAGTGATGCAAACAACGAAGTCTGGAGCCGTGTCGCGGGTCAGTTTGCTATTCGCGAGGTGATTAAGCAGCTGGAAGGCGCGCAGTACGTCCGCAGTTATTGGGACATGGATAATTTCTACGCCTTCTCCGGCGGCGCACCGGAAGTGTACTTGACCTATGCCCGCTGGCTGGCGAAAAACGCGATTGCGCACGCGAAAATCACCGGGAAAATCACGGTCAGCGGTCAGCGCATCCAAGCGTCAGACGGCGGCTATATCGGTACGGTTACGCTGACGACGGATGCGGATTTGATTCGGATTTCCAAGGCAGCGGGCAGCATCACGGGGAACAGCGGCGGTTCGGATGAAGCGTACTACTATGTCAAGAGCGGCGATACCATCCGGATTTTGTCGGACAAAAGCAGCTTCTCCGTTTACATGGAATCAATCGCGTCCAGCGCGGAAGAAGCAGGCTTTCTGGTCGGAATCCCCAGCGCCTCCATCCAGAAAGTGCTTGTCCCGATAGAGGGAACGCCATACCCGCTGCAATCCGCTGTTGTCACGTTTGAACTGCTGTATGGCACGGTGTTTGTGACCAAGCAGTCCATGGACGGCATTTTGCTGCAAGGTGCAGTGTTTGAGCTGCTGGATGAATCCGGCGCGGTGCTGGCAGAAGCAGTGACGGATGCGCAGGGACGTGCCGTTTTTTCCGGGATTGCACCGGGACGCTATCAGGTTCGCGAGAAAACCGCACCGCAGGGGTATCGGCTGTCGGTTGTCTCGGCGCAGGAAATCATGGTGACGGCGGGGGCAGACACGGCGTGCATGTTCATCAACGAGCGCATGATGGGTATCATCCGGGTCATCAAGACGGACAGCATGACGGGAAAACCGCTGCCCGGTGTCACGTTCACGGTGACGAGATTGACCGCGCCCGCATCGGACAATGCTTCCAACATTGGCAAGGTTGTCGCAACGATTACGACGAATGCGGATGGCATCGCACAGACCGAAGCGCTTCCGTGGGGAGAATATCGGATTGCGGAAACCAATGCGCTTGACGGTTATGTGGATACGGACTTTGTGACCATCGTTCAAATCAAATAACAGGAGGAAGAAAAATGAAGCGGATGAAGCAATGGATGCACTGGGTGCTTGCGCTGGTGCTGCTGGTGATGAGCCTGTCTGTTCCGGCAGCAGCGGCGGAAACCATCACGGTGAATGTAACCAACACGCCCGTGCGCGGCAGCGTGGCGCTGGAAAAGACCGGCTTGCAGCTGGTGCGCTTTACGGACGAGCAGGACGAATGGGGCAATACCGTCATGAAGCCTGTTTATCAGCAGGGGTATTTGAAGGGCGCTGTGTTTGAGCTCCGTGCTGCAGCGGATGTTGTCGGCAAGGAAGGGTCGGTTTTCTACAAGCAGGGGGAACTGGTGGAAACACTGACCACCAGTGCAGACGGCGCGGTGAACTCAAAACTGCTGCCGCTGGGCAGCTACTGCTTGCAGGAAGTTTCCGCCCCGGACGGCTATCTGCTGGATGATACCCCGTATCCCTTCACGCTGACGGCGGCAGGCAAGCAGACGGCAGTGGTGGAAGTGAAAGTGTCCGCGGTCAACACCTATCTGCCGATTCGGGTGACGCTGCACAAACAGCAGGAAGCAATTCGAGTGGATGAAACGGCGGACGGCATGATTCGCTCGTCCATCGAGACAGTTCCCGGCGAAGGCTGCGTGTTCGGCTTGTTCAATGCAGGGGTGATTGCCTACGGCGACAGCCAGAAGCTGCCTGCCCATACGCTGATGGCGACTGGCATCACGGATGCCAAGGGCAATTTGACATTCTCCGGCATGTATCCGCATGGCGCATATTATGTCAAAGAACTGTCCGCGCCGGATGGCTGGCTGTTGAATACCGAACAGTACCCGGTGCTGCTGACACCCGAAAACATGGATGAAGCGGAGGAGGCAATCGCAATCACGCTGGATGCGCCTATCCTGAATCGCCTGATTTACACGTCGGTGACGATTACCAAGCGGGACGTTGCCGGCAAGGAAACGCTGCCCGGTGCGCTGATTGAAGTGTACGATGCGCAGGGCAGCACCATTTACCGCGCGTATACGGATGAAAATGGTCAGCTGCCGGACATTCCGCTTGTTCCCGGCTCGTATACGTTCAAGGAAACCTATGCGCCGGAGGGGTATGCGCTGAATGTGGCGGTAAAAACCTTCACGGTGACAAGCGAAGGCAAAATCATCGGGGAAACCGAAATTCGGGATGAAATCAACAAGATTCAGCTGAAAAAGGTCAAGGAGAACGGCGAGCCGCTGCCCGGCGCTGTGTTCGGCATTTACGATGCCAACAACACGCTCGTGCAGCAGCAGACTTCCGATGCCAGCGGTCATCTGACCTTCTCGAAGCTGGGGTATGGCACTTATACCATCCGGGAAATTCAAGCGCCTTACGGCTATCATCCGTCCACCGGCGAATGGCAGGTGACGATTGACGGCACTTATCAGAACCCTGTGCAGATTCTGACGACGGTGGTCAATGAGGATGCGCCCGGCTGGATTCGGGTCATCAAAACGGACGCACTGGACGGTCATCCCATTGCGGGTGTGCGCTTCGACATCTACGCCTTGAATGAGGATGGCAGCACGGGCGACTTGGTGTCCACCATGCTGACGAACGAGGAAGGCGTGGCAATGTCCGAAAGCCTGCTGGTCGGCGACTACATGGTCAAGGAGCATGAAGCGCCCGTCGGCTATGGAAACAGCCTGTGGAGCGAAAAAGTGACCGTCGTCATGGACGAAACCGTGGAGCGCAGCGTGACGAATATCCCCATGCAGGGGCAGGTTCGCATTGTTAAGACGGACGCGGAAACGGGCGGCGGTCTGGCTGGCGCAGTCTTTACGGTCATCCGCGTGAGCGGCTTGCCTTCGCATGGCAAGGAAGGCTGCGGCGAGGTTGTGGCGGTCATCACCACGGATGCGGAAGGGGTGGCAGTCACGCCTGTGCTGACGTGGGGCATCTACGAAATCCGCGAAACCACCGTGCCGGACGGGTATCTGGACAGCGGCTGTGTCGTTACCGTTTCGATTCCCGGCAATGCGGACTGACAAGACAATCTTCAACAGGGGCATCAGGCAGATGGTGCCCCTGCTGTATTTCAGAAAACGGGAGGCATCCATGAACACAAAACGAAACATCCTGCCCATGCTGCTGGCGGCATTGCTGCTCTTCTGTCTGCCGATGGCATCGCTGGCGGAGGACGTACCCATTCAGAACGTCAGCATCCGCAATACGCCTATCAAGGGGCAGATTCTGCTGGAAAAGACCGGGCAGATGCAGACGACGGGTGAACAGGGGTATTTGAAAGGCGCGGTATTTGAAATTCGGGCGGCGGAGGACATTATCGGGCAAGACGGCACGCCGTGGTATTCATGCGGCGAGCTGGTCGCCACGATGACCACCAGCGGCGAAGGCGTGGAGAAAAGTCCGCTGCTGCCGCTGGGCAAATACACGGTCAAGGAAGTCAGCGCTCCGTCCGGGTATGTGCTGGATTTGACGACGTACACCGTAGAAATTCAGGCGTCGGATCAGGAAACGCCGATTGTTTCCGCTACGGTTTCTTCAATCAACCATCCCGCCGAAATTCTGCTTCAAAAGACCGAGGCGGATGGAAAGGCACTGTCAGGGGCGCAGTTCGTGCTGCTGGATGCGGATGGATGCGAAACGGCATCGGCTGTTTCGGATGCAGACGGGCTGGTGCGCTTCCGCTTCGTTCCGCAGGGGCAGTACACCATTTGTGAAACGTCCGCGCCGGATGGGTATCTGCTGAACCGCAGCGCAATTTCGGTGACGGTAACGCCGAACTGGACGAATGCGGAAGAACCGATAGCGACGGCGGTGAATCAGCAGAAGAAAATCCAGTTTATCAAGGTGGATACAGCCGGAACGCCGATGGCAGGCATTCTCTTCAAGCTCATCAACGCGGAAACGGGCGCTGTGGCAGAAATGGCTGTCAGCGACGAAAACGGTGCGTTTGCCTTTACAGCATTTGATTATGGCGTGTGGATTGTCCATGAAGCGGCTGCCCCCAGCGGTTACAGCCGCATGGCGGACTATTGCTTCCAAGTGGATGACAGCTGGTCGGGAACAGCGCCGGTGCTGCTGGTAAACATTCCTGATTCTTATGCGTTCATGAAAGTGGATGCCGATGGCAAACCGCTGCAAGGCGTGAAATTTGCCCTGCGGGATGCGGACGGCAATCTCCTGCAAACGCTGGAATCCGATGAGAACGGCATTGTCCGCGCCGAACACTTGCAGCCCGGCACTTATTATTTGCAGGAAACCGAAACGCTGAAAGGCTACACCCTGAGCGGCGATGTCCGGAAGCTGGTCATTGACGAGCACTACAAGATTCCCGAAGAAATGCCGCAGTGGGTCAACTACACGACGATTCAGACCGGCGTGCAGCTGGCGGCATCGGGAGTGATGCTCATCGGCATTGCCCTGATGCTGGTAAGCGGCACGATGCTGCTGATGCGCAGACGGCGAAAGGCGTAAGCGGATGGTGTATCATCAAAAGCTGTTCCTGCGCCGCTTGGAAGTCCCGCCTTGGGCGGCGCGCTGCACTTTTTCATGACGGAGGCTTCCAATGCAGGAAGAAATCGAAAACAAAACGCTCTCCCTCATCATCAATACCAGCAAATTCACTGAAAGGACATTGGCGACGGCGTTCGCGAAAGCGCTGAAACTCGGCTGGAATAAAGCCAAGGAGCATTATCAAGCGAAACCGCAGGGCAGGCAGAGCGTGAAGCAGCTCATCGGGCAGAATCAGGGCGTTGAGCAGACTGCGCTGGCTGACCGGCAGGAGGTGAAGGCGTTTGAACGATACGCCCGTCAATATGGGGTGGATTATGCCATCCATAAGGGTACTTCCGACAGCGGAAAAACGCGCTATCTGGTGTTCTTCAAAGCTCGCGACCGTGCAGCCATTGATCAGGCAATGCGCGCGTATGCAATGGATTTTCTGGCGAAGCGGAAGGCGCAGCGGAATGTTCAGCCTCAGCTGGATACGGCATCCCCCAGCAAACAGAAGGAGCGCAGCAGGCAGAAAGGGAGGGAAAGATGAACGCCGACGCATGGAAAAAACGTCTGCTGCTGCATCTGCCCTACGGGGTTATTGGACTTGCCGCGGCGAAGCTGAGTGAAGCATGGCGGCTGTCAGCCGGGACGGATTTTTCCGCGAAATTCCTGCACCTGCGGGATGGCGTGGCAATGGCGTTCCGAAACGGACTGCCCGGCTTTGTGCCCCTTGACCTGCTGATTGGGTTTCTGTGCGGATGCGCACTGTGCCTGCTGGTACATGCAAAACGCAGGAATGCCAAGAAGTATCGGCACGGCGAAGAATACGGCGCTGCCCGCTGGGGAAAGCCAAGCGACATTGCGCCGTTCATGGACGCTGACCCGTGGAACAACATCATCCTGACCCAGACGGAGCGCCTGACCATGAGCAGCCGCCCGGCGAATCCCAAAAACGCGCGGAACAAGAACGTACTGGTCATCGGCGGTTCCGGCAGCGGCAAAACACGCTTTTTCATCAAGCCGAACATCATGCAGTGTACCAAAACGAAGGGGTGCTCTCTTGTGATTACTGACCCCAAGGGGACGATATAATAAAGACATAGTAAAGGAGCGTTTTCGTGAAAGGAGGTTTGCATCATGACAAAACCATCAGAAAAAGTGAAGATTACCGCTTTGTATGAAAGGCTTTCCCACGACGATGAGAGAGCTGGAGAGAGCGTGTCAATAGAGAATCAAAAACGTATTTTAGAGGACTATGCGCTCAAAAAAGGCTTCACAAACATCGTCCACTTTACGGACGACGGTGTGCGAGGGACTACGTTCAAGCGTCCCGGACTGGATGCGATGCTGAATGAAATCCGTGCCGGCAATGTTGCCACCGTGATTATCAAGGATCAAAGCCGTATCGGTCGTGATGTTGTAGAAGTGGGACTTTTGAAGCGTACTTTTGACGAGCATAACGTCCGTTTTATCGCTGCCAACGACAACCTTGATACAGCAAACGGCTTTGACATTATGTCCATCTTCCGCGACGTTATAAACGAGTGGTACGTTGCCGACACAAGCCGGAAGATAAAGACGGTATTCAAATCCCGCATGGAAAAGGGCTTGCGCTGCTCCGGCTCCGTTTCCTACGGCTATCTCCCTTCCACGGAGAACAAGGGCGAGTGGATCATTGACGAGGAAGCCGCTGCGGTCGTGCGTCGCATCTTTCACAGTGTGCTTGCCGGAGAGAGCATCGCTGAAATCGGTCGTTCGCTTCGCGCCGATAAAGTTCCCATCCCCTCCGAGCATTGGAAACGTATCGGGCAGCCCGTCCGTGCGCCGAAGTATACCGATCCCTACGCATGGTCGGCAACTACCATCGGTTATATCCTCAAACGCCCGGAGTATATAGGACGCATGGTGCTGGGCAAGACTGTCTGTGAGAATTACAAGACAAAAGCCCACCGCCATACCGAACCGGAAGAGCAATTCGTTTTTGAAGGGGCGATCCCGGTCATCATCGATGAAGAAACATGGCACAATGTTCAGCGGATTCGGGAAACCAAACGCCGTCAACCCAAGCGCGAGGCGGTATCCAACCGCCTGACAGGGCTGCTGTACTGCGCCGACTGCGGGGCGAAGATGACTTTTCGCAGTAATATGGTGCAGGGCAAATGGCTCGATGAAGCGTTTATATGCGGCAGCTATCGTCACCTGACCCGCGACTGTACCATGCACTATATCTCCGCCAAGAAAATTGAAGCAGCCCTTCTTTCCGCAATTCAGCGTGTGAGCTGGTATGTGCACAGCAATGAAAAGGAGTTTGCCGAGCGTGTCCGGCAGGCGTCCGAACAGCGGCAGACGGCGAGCGCGAAGGAATACCGGCAGAATTTGGAGCGTGCAAAACGGCGATGCGGTGAGCTGGATGAGCTTATAAAAAAGCTGTATGAAGGAAACGCCACCGGCAAGATACCCGACAGGCATTTTACCCGTCTGCTTGCCGAATACGATGAGGAACAGACAGGACTGGAAGCCTCCATATCCGAATGGAAGACGGCGCTTGATAATCGGAACGCCGAAAGGCTGAAAGCGGACAACTTTATTAAACTGGTAAACCGCTACGCCGACTTTTCTGAGTTGACCACGCCCATGCTCAACGAGTTCATTGAAAAAATCGTGGTGCATGAAGGAGCCGGACGCGGCAAGAGCCGCAGACAGCGGCTTGACATCTATCTGAGCTTTATCGGCGCGTTTGAAGTCCCGGCCGAGATCGTCACTCCGATGGAGCAGGAGGAACAGCACCGAAAATGTGAACATGATGAAGCCCTGAAGGAACGTCAGAAAGCCCGCAGAGAAAAACGCAACGAGGAACGCAGAGCGTTTACCGCAAGGAAAAAGGCAGGCTTGCTCACGCTGGAGGAACATGCTGCCGATGAAGTACGGCTTGCCCGCAACAGGGCGTGGCAGAAGGAACAGCGGGACAAGCGCAGAGCAGCACAGCCCCCAAAACCGCCAAAGCCGCGTTCTATTCAAACTCTTTTGGAGTGCGACAAAACCGGGCTGGCCATGACCGAAGAGGAACGGGAACGCCTTTCCGAATACCGCAGGAAGAAGAACGAACAGCACAGGGAGTGGCGAAAACGGCAGAAGGAGAAACGACCGCCGAAGCCGAGGACGCTCAAAGAACTGGACGCTGCACAGAAAGACGGAGAAACCCTCACCGCAGAGGAAGAAAAACGCCTGCATGAAAGCCGAAATCGCAAAAAGCTCCAACGGCAGGAATTGATCCGGCAGGCGGAAACCGATCCCGAAGCGGCGGCAGTGCTGGCTAAGATGCGTGCAGACCAATGCGCAGCCGTCACAAAGTCTCGCCAGAAGATGTGTGAAGAAGCGGCGAACGGAAATCCGGAAGCCATTCTGCGGTATGAAAAGCACCTTGCCATGAGACGGGAGAACTATCGCAACAGAAAGAACAACAAGGAGGTACCGGCATGAACGAACTGAAAGAGCGCATCCACGAAAACGGCATCGACTACATTCTCTGCGGAGACTACTACATCCCCGACTGGCAAATTCCGCAGTGCGACTGTACCATTGGACACTACGGACGAATGCGGAAGGCGTATCTTAAGGAGCACCGTCCTGCTCTGTATGCGGGATATATAGCCTGCGGAACACTGTTTGAACACTGTGCCGATATAAACGAACAGGCGCAGCAGCGTCTTGAGGTGATGATGGAGCAAATAATCCATGAATGGGGCGTCAAAGAGGAAATGAAGTCCACAGACCCGTTGGGCTGGGTAAGTCTGATGAATCAGGCGCGGCACTGCGCCGATGAGGTCATTTTGAATGAGCTGATTTATGATTGACAGATACGGTCAAGAGCCGTAAAAACCATCAACAGAGACGCTTCGGACGAGAAAGGGTTCGCCGGAGCGTTTTCTGTTTGAAGAAACTCCATTGTGGCGCAAAAACAGCCCGAAAAGATAATATACTTTACGCTCAATGGATTGAAAAATTCACCACATCGTGATATGATACTTCTGATAGTTTTGTATTATCGGAAGTTAGGAGGGCATAGCCATGGGCGTGCGTTATGACAGGCTTTTCCACATGATGATAGATCGACGAATCACAAACTCGCAGCTTATGAAAATGTGCGGGTTCAGCGCCAATATCATCACAAGGCTCAAAAGGAACGAGTACATTTCAATGGAGAGCCTGGAAAAGCTGTGCAAGACACTGGAGTGTAAAGTGGATGACATACTCGTCTTTGGCGACGACGAAAGCTGAAAGGAGGAAAAGCGGTATGAAATCGAACTTTGATTTTTTGAACAAAGACTTCCCTGTGCTGGCGAATTTCGGAAAACTGGCAGAACAATACTGTTTTTCCGACGCAAATTCGTGTTTGATAAAATTGGGAATGATGGGCGAAACCATCGTCAATCTGATGTTTACCTATGACGGTGTTAAGCTCCCATACGAAAGCACCGCCGTCACCCGCATCGATGCGCTCATGCGTGAGGGCTTGCTTCCCCGCGACCTTTGTGACATTCTTCATGCTCTGCGAAAAGCTCGAAACAAGGCGAGCCATGAAAACTATGCCTCTGTTGATGAAGGAAAGACACTTTTGCAGATGGCCCACAGTTTGTGCGAATGGTTTATGCAAACCTATGGCGATTGGAGCTATCAAAATCAGCCGTTTGTGATGCCTTCCGAAGCTTCCGCAGCTCAAACTGAAAACAAGGAGCAAGAAGAAAAGCTGGAAAACGAGCTTTCAAAGCAAGCTGAACAGGCAGCCGCAGCCGCGCCTAAAGTATCCCAGGAGGAGCGCAAAAAGCAGTCGGCATGGGCAGCCGGAAAACGGCAGAAGTCCGAAGCGGAAACACGCTATCTCATTGACGAGCAGCTACGTAAAGTCGGATGGGAAGCAGACACCGAGAACCTCCGATACGCAAAAGGAACCCGGCCCGCAAAGGGCAGAAACATGGCAATCGCCGAATGGCCGACAAACTCTCAGCTTGGCAATAAAGGCTATGCCGATTATGCACTTTTCATTGGGCAGAAATTAGTCGGTATTATAGAAGCAAAAGCTCTCCATAAGGATATTCCGTCTGTCATAGACTACCAGTGCAAGGATTACCCTCGAAATATCCGTGTGGAAGATAATCAATATAGAATCGGCGCATGGGGAGAATTCAAGGTTCCTTTTACTTTTGCTACCAATGGCAGACCGTATCTGGAACAATACAAAACGAAATCCGGCATTTGGTTTTTGGATTTGCGTCAGCCGTCCAATTCACCGAAAGCTCTGCACGGCTGGATAAGCCCTACGGGTATTGAGGAACTGCTGGAACGGGACATTGAAAGCAAAAACGCCGACCTGAAACAGATGCCCTATGATCTCCTGACGGATAAAGACGGGCTTAATTTAAGACCTTACCAGCTCAACGCAATCAAAGCGGCGGAAAAAGCCATTGTGGACGGCAAACAGACCGTTCTGCTTGCCATGGCGACAGGAACGGGAAAGACAAGAACCATCCTCGGTATGATCTATCGTTTCTTAAAGACGGAACGTTTCCGCAGAATCCTTTTCCTTGTTGACAGAAATTCTCTTGGTGAACAGGCGCAGGACGTATTCAAGGAAGTCAGACTGGAAGACCTTATGACCCTTGATGATATTTACAATATCAAGGAACTCGAAGATAAGGTTATCGAGAAAGAAACCCGCATTCAGGTGGCAACCGTTCAAAGCATGGTAAAGCGTATTCTCTACAACGCTGACGAGACGATGCCGGCGGTTTCCGACTATGACTTGATTATTGTCGATGAAGCGCATCGAGGCTATATTCTGGATAAGGAGATGGGCGAAGACGAGCTGCTTTACCGTGACCAGATGGATTATCAGAGCAAATATCGCGCCGTTATTGAATACTTCGATGCGGTGAAAATTGCGCTTACCGCTACCCCGGCTTTACAGACTACCGAGATTTTCGGGCAGCCTGTGTTCAAATATACTTATCGTGAGGCAGTTATTGAGGGCTATCTGGTTGACCACGATGCTCCACATGAACTGAAAACAAAACTCAGCAGCGAAGGCATCCATTACAGACCCGGTGATACTGTCACGATTTATGACCCCGTGACCGGGGAGATTACCAACAGTGAACTGTTGGATGACGAGCTTGATTTTGATATTGACGCCTTCAATCGGCAAGTGATTACCGAACCTTTCAACAGGACTGTGCTTGCGGAAATTGCCCGTGACATCGACCCCGAAGCCCCAAGGGAGCAAGGGAAAACCCTTATCTATGCGGTCGATGATCAACACGCTGATATGATCGTATCCATTCTTAAAGACATCTACTCCGAAACAGGTGTAGATAACGATGCGATTATGAAAATCACGGGCAGTGTCGGCGGTGGCAACAGAAAGAAAGTCCAGGAAGCAATCAAGAGGTTTAAGAACGAGGACTATCCGAGCATAGCCGTTACGGTTGACCTGCTGACAACGGGAATCGATGTGCCTGAAATTACCTCTCTTGTATTTATGCGCCGAGTAAAGTCCCGCATTCTCTTTGAGCAGATGCTTGGACGCGCAACACGACTTTGCCCGGAGATTCATAAAACCCACTTTGAAATCTACGATCCGGTCGGCGTGTATGATTCTCTTGAGCCGGTCAACACCATGAACCCGGTCGTTGCCAATCCCGCCACGTCATTTGAACAGCTTATTGACGGGCTTGAAGTGCTTGACAGCGAGGAACAGGTCACGAATCAAATCAACCAGATCATTGCAAAACTGCAACGCAGGAAGCGCAATATGAGCAAAAAGGAAGTGGAGCATTTTATAGACCTGTCCGGCGGTCTTGACCCTACGCAGTATATTGAACAGCTTGAACAGGAATCTGCGGAAGCCGCCAAAAACAGGATACTTGCAAACAAACAGCTTTTCAAAATGCTGCAAGAGCCTAACTCCAACGGCGGCAGACCGGTTGTTATTTCCGATAAAGAGGACGAGCTTATCGGCCATACAAGAGGATATGGCGACAAGGACAGACCGGAGGATTATCTGGATGCGTTCTCCGAATATGTGAAGACGAATATGAACCAAATCGCCGCATTGAATATCGTCTGTACCAGACCGAAGGACTTGACCCGCGAAGAACTCAAATCCCTGCGCCTGACGTTGGACAGAGAAGGCTTTACCACGCAGCAGCTTAATACGGCGATCTCCCAGATGACAAATGAGGAGATAACGGCGGATATTATCAGTTTGATTCGCCGCTATGCTATCGGCTCCGTCCTTATCAGTCATGAAGCGAGAATCCGCAGGGCTGTTGACAAGCTCATGAAAGCACACTCCTTCTCCAAACAGGAGATGAACTGGATTAAGCGCATGGAGACTTATTTGATGCACGAATCCGTTTTGAATGTCAAGGTTTTCGATGAGGACGCTCGCTTCAAAGAGCAGGGAGGCTTCAAAAAAATCAACAAAGTGTTCCAGAACCGGCTTGAAAGCATCGTTTTGGAACTGAACACCTATCTCTATGATGACGGAGGAAATGTTGCATGAACACACAGGAAATTGTCTCAAAGCTCTGGAATCTCTGTAATGTGCTGCGAGACGATGGCATCACATATCACCAGTATGTTACCGAGCTTACCTACATTCTTTTCCTGAAGATGGCAAAAGAAACGGATACGGAAAGCAAGTTCGCCGAGGGCGTTATTCTTGAAAAAGGCAATAACTTGACGCCGGATCAGGAAGCACAGAACAACGAAAAAAAGATTGTTCGGGAATACAGTTGGGATACCCTTGTCAGCAAATCAGGCATCGCGCTTCACAGCTACTACAAGACGATACTGCGTCTGTTCGGCACATACTGCACAGGTCGCGTCCGTGAAATCTATCAGGGAGCTGCCACCAATATTGACGAGCCGAAAAATCTTGAGAAAATCATTACGACGATTGACGGACTGGACTGGTATTCCGCTCGTGAAGAAGGTCTGGGCAATCTCTATGAAGGTCTGCTTGAGAAAAACGCAAACGAAAAGAAATCCGGCGCAGGACAGTATTTCACGCCCCGCGTGTTAATTGATGTTATGACGCGGCTGATGAAGCCGCAGCCCGGAGAACGCTGCAACGATCCCGCTTGCGGAACTTTCGGCTTTATGATCGCCGCCAGCCAGTATGTCAGAGAGCAGACGGATGACTTTTTTACGCTGGATGCTGAAACCGCCCGATTTGAAAAAGAGGAGGCATTTACCGGCTGCGAGCTTGTTCATGACACGCACCGTTTGGCTCTGATGAATGCCATGCTTCACGACATTGACGGCAAGATTATCTATGGCGATACGCTGTCCAATGTAGGTAAATCCATGAAGGGATACAGCCTTGTGCTCACCAATCCTCCATTCGGAACGAAGAAAGGCGGCGAGCGCGCTACCCGTGATGACTTTACTTTCCCCACAAGTAACAAGCAGCTCAACTTTCTTCAGCACATTTATCGCAGCCTGAAAACCGATGGAAAATCCCGTGCTGCTGTTGTTCTTCCCGACAATGTGCTGTTTGCCGACGGCGATGGAGAGCGCATCCGCAAGGACTTGATGGACAAGTGTAATCTCCACACCATACTTCGTCTGCCGACAGGCATTTTCTATGCGCAGGGCGTAAAGACGAATGTTTTGTTCTTTACAAGAGGCAAGACGGATAGGAACAACACAAAGGAAGTATGGATTTATGATCTTCGCTCTGCCATGCCCTCTTTCGGTAAGACGAACCCGCTGAAAAAAGAGCATTTTGACGAGTTTGTTGAGTGCTATGCCGATGGCGACCTGAGCAAGCGCAAAGAAACCTACAGTGAAGAAAATCCCAACGGTAGATGGCGCAAGTTCACGATTGAAGAGATTAAGGCGCGCGATAAGACCAGTCTTGATATTACTTGGATGAAGAACGGCAGTGGCATAGAAGACAGAACACTTGCCGAACTGCTCTATGAAATCAAGGAGAAATCCTCCAATATTGCGGCTGCTGTTTCTGAACTGGAGAAGCTGATCGGAGAGGTGGAAGAATAATGGATACCAAAGCATTGCGCCGGAAGATTCTTGATCTCGCTATTCGTGGACAGCTTGTGCCGCAAGACCCTGCGGACGAACCGGCTTCCGTCCTGCTCGACCGTATTCGTGCGGAAAAGCAGAAGATGGTTAAGGAAGGAAAACTCAAGGCCAAGGACATCAAGAATGATTCAATTATCTTTGTTGGTGAGGATAGTTTGCATTATGAGAAGTTCGCTGATGGCAACGTGAAATGCATCGAGGATGAGATACCATTTGATCTGCCGGAGAATTGGGCATGGGTGAGATTGCAAAGTTTTTGTACAATGTCAAATGGTACTGCAAAACGCAACGGAGCAGATGGAACACATACAACAGTACTTCGTCTTGCAGACCTAGGTGAAGATGATATATTTTACTCTGGTACTCGAAGTGTCATCTTAACTGATGAGGAAATTGCCAAATACTCGCTTTCTGATGGAGATATTTTATTCATCCGTGTAAATGGTAGCAAGGAAAATGTAGGAAAATCCTACTTCTTTGAAGGTCAACCGTTTCCTGTTGCCTACTGTGATCATTTGATTCGTTGCACACCGTCAACCGTTTTGCACGGGAAGTTACTATCAATGTTCATGCGATGTGGATATGTGCGTCAGTTAATTGGAGAACGTATGGTTTCTGCTGCTGGCCAGAATACAATTAGCCAGCCATCTTTAGGAACAATACTGCTACCAATCCCGCCCCATCATGAGCAAGATCGCATTTTGCAGAAGCTAACTCTAGCAGAGAGCTTTATTGAACAGCTATGCGAAGCAAAACATGAATTGGTTAAGATAACCGAACGCGCAAAAGCAAAAATACTCGATCTGGCCATTCATGGCCAACTTGTTCCACAAGACCCAGCTGATGAGCCTGCCTCAGTCCTGTTGGATCGCATCCGAAAAGAGAAAGAAAATCTCATCAAGCAGGGCAAGATCAAGCGTGACAAGAAGGAGACCATCATTTTCAGAGGTGATGATAACTCTTATTATCTGAGGACGGGGAAACTCGTAGAATCCTTGGAAGATTGGAGGCTTGATGCCCTTCCTGAAACATGGGAACTATGCTGTTTGGGTGATGTATGTGACTATGGGGACTGCATCAATGTTGACACCGCAGATATTGCAGATGATGCTTGGATTCTCGATCTTGAGGATATAGAGAAGGACACTGGTGCAGTCATCAAAAAAGTAACAAAAGCGCAGCGAAGTTCAGCCAGTACAAAGCATCGATTTTATTCCGGGCAGGTCTTATATAGTAAACTTCGTCCATACCTGAATAAAGTCGTTCTATCAGACGCTGATGGGTATTGCACTTCGGAAATAATCCCATTGAAATTTGACAGATGCGTACTCCCGGAATACGCGCGATACTATCTTATGTCGCCAACTTTTCTGGCCTATGCGGATCGTTGTTCCTATGGCGTTAAGATGCCGCGCATGGGAACTGCGGACGGCAAAAAAGCAATTATCCCTTTGCCGCCGCTGGTAGAACAAAAGCGTATCGCCAAAACAATCGAACTATTATTTTCTCAGCTAACCAGAATATCGGAAGCTCTTGTATGACGATCAGCCACTCTCTATTGAAAGCAGAGAGTGGCTATCCTTTTACCAAGTGACAATTTTATCGACAAGGGCTTGCTGCTCGCTGGCAGTTCTGCGGAGATATATACGGGTTGTTTCGATGCTTTCATGTCCCATGAGGTCGGCAAGCAGAGCAATGTCATTGTACTTTTCAAGAAAATTCTTGGCGTAGCGATGACGGAAAGAGTGCGGATAGACCACCTTCTTATCCAAACCGTACTTGTCAGCATAGTTCTTGAGCTGTTGAGAAATGCCACGGGTCGTGATGCGCTCACCATATCTATTGAGAAACAAATAACCGGAGGAACGGTTTGTTTCCTCCAGCCATGTCATAGTCTCCGTTCTGAGCTTTTTCGGTATGTAAAGCCGCCTCAGTTTTCCGCCTTTAGTGTAAAGGTCGAAGTAGCCGATTTCGACGTGTTCAACCTTTATCTGAATCAGTTCACTAACTCTTGCACCGGTAGCAGCCAGATACCATATAACGAAATACCATTCCATGTTGCCGTCTTTCTTGAGCTGTTTTTTCAAGAAATTGTAGTCAGCGTTGCTGATTACGTTCTCCAGAAAGTTCTTCTGTTGAACCTTCACCGCTTTCAAACGCAAGGCAGCATAGCCGAGAAATTCGAGGTATTTATTCATACCCTGTATCCTCAAATTGACGGTCTTTGGCTTAAAGAACTCCATCAGATACCCCTTGTATGCCAGAAGATTCTCGCTGGTTATCCCATCGTAGTGGGACTGAAAATACTCCACCGTCCATAGATAAGATGTGATCGTGTTCTCCGAAAGATTGCTCTTGCGAAGATGTTCCTCGAAGGAAATTTTGGTCTTCATGAAGACACCTCCATAATATTTTTGCGATTAGACGCACCGAATATTATAGAGGAAAGGTGTGTACAGCTCTTATTATGAGAAGGTCGGCGGCGAGGTGCAATGCATTGATAATGAAATTCCATTTGACATCCCAGAAACATGGGCTTTTGTCAGGCTTAAGCACATAGGGACAGTCATCGGAGGCGGTACTCCTAAGACTAATGTTCCTTCATTTTGGGACGGCGAAATACCGTGGTTAGCACCGGCAGATTTAAGCGGACACAAGGAAATCTATGTGTCTGCTGGAGGGCGAAACATAAAACGAGAGGGATTGGATTCGTCCTCAGCACAACTCATGCCAGCGGGAGCCGTCTTGTACTCAAGCAGAGCCCCTATAGGCTATGTTGCAATTTCAGCCAATCCAATTGCAACTAACCAGGGATTCAAATCAGTCGTTCCGTATGATTTTTCTATGAGCGAATACCTGTACTATTGTCTGCAAGCTCGAACTCCCGACATTGAGCAGAGAGCAACCGGAACAACATTCAAAGAAATCTCAGGTTCAGCAATGGCTGAAACAATTATTCCATTGCCGCCAATTGCTGAACAACAGCGAATTGTAAGCTGTGTCCAGTCATACGTTGAGAAGCTCTTTGTCGTAGAAAAACAGATTAACTGAGTGCCTGAAAAATGGCATTCAGCTTTTCCGAGCAAGTTTGGACACACCGTACAATTTTCTTTTGATGTTCCACCGGAGGGACGGGAAGAATCAGATTGAGAATATCTTCGCGGGATATTCCTGGGATAAGTCCCTTCGCAGCTTGCTTGATTTCTTCCATTGACCATTCAATGCATAGTGACAAAAATGCTACATTGAGATTATAGGTGTTGCGTATAGCCATAATTTGCCGTGCAATGTGAGCTTCTCCAAATTTATTAAGCGCAATCTCACCAATGGTTCCTTTACAAGTCAGGAGCAAGTCGCCTTCATACGTAAAAACCTGCGGTACAGGAGTCCAGCGAACGACGCTAATCTGTCCGTTTTCAAAATTGCTTGCCCCAGTGATATAAGGAATTCCGTTGCTTTCGTCATTATATTCTGATGGAGACAAATCCCTACCGGATATAAGTTCCCATGCAGACTTAAGGCGCATAAAGCTCCATCCCTCCGGCAGCTCAAATGGCACATTATCATCGATGCATTGCACCTCGCCGCCGACCTTCTCATAATAAGAGTTATCCTCACCACGGAAGATGACGGATTCCTTCTTATCCCGCTTGATCTTGCCCTGCTTGATGAGTTCTTCTTTCTCTGCACGAATGCGTTCCAGCAGAACAGAAGCAGGCTCATCATTCGGGTCTTGCGGCACAAGCTGGCCGCGAATGGCGAGATCGAGGATTTTAGATTTGGCTATACCTACCGTGGTCTTCAAAGACTCTTGATTGCTCTGAACCTTTTCTACAAAGGAGAATAGGCCTTTAATTCTTTCAACAATCTGTGATTGTTGCTCATGCGGCGGTATTGGGAACAAGAGGTTATCGAACTTGCTCTTGTTTAGGATTGGTAATGTAGTGGCTGACGAATTCGTCCATATTTGCTGTTGCACATATTGTGAACACATGCAGAAGTATGTGTAATCCGAAAGAACCTCGCTATTCGGAAGAACAGCGTTAATTTGCTGGTTGCAAATGCCCGCATTGGAAATATATCCTGTCTTTCCGATAGTAGCACCGATACAAGTCACCAAAACAGAAAATTTAGGCAATGGACGTCCCGACAGATATCCTTTTTCAGAGACTGAATTTTCTGCGCCACAAACATTATAACCGGCATCCAAATCAGTTGGTTTGTAGAATGGATAGTCCGTTCCATAAAGCGATGCGTCCTTTGTGGAGGGAGTAGCGCCTGTTACTGTTGAAAAAACAGTGCCGAGCCTTGCCCACGCCCACCCCTCCGGCAGCTCGAAAGGAATCTCATCCTCTATGCACTTTACGCTGCCGTCAGCGAACTTCTCATAATGCAAATTACACCAGCCTGATTTGCCTGATTGCTGAAAACGTAATCGGGCTTTTCTTTTGGCGAAAATCAAAAAGGAGGGACACCCCATGCCAAATTATCAACCCATTATCCCGCCGGAAATGCAATCAAAGGAAGAAAAGAAGCTGCTGGCAGAACGGGAACGCAATGAAGTGAAGCTGACGTATCACAAGCACCGACTTAAAGCGCTCAGACACGAGGAAGCGCAGCTTGACAGGAAAGCCCGCAACCACCGCATCTTCACACGCGGCGGTATGCTGGAAGCGTTTCTGCTAAAGCCCACGCTGCTGACGGACGAGCAGGTTCATTCCCTGCTGAAAGTGCTGTTCCACAGGCCGGAAACAAACGAAATCCTGCACCGTATGATTACCGACGCAGAAAGAAAAATCGAGGAGGAAGCCGACGATGAAAAGACCCTGTAGCATACAGGGCGCAATTATACACCGTTCCGGTGCTAATGTGCGTTCTGCGAAGCCACGCTCCCGGTGCAGAGCACCTCCGCTATGAGATTTCTCCGCTTCGCTTCAAAATCAAACAGAGGAAACTGCATTTCCCCTGCGCCGGTAAACCGGCTGCCCCTTTGCACGCTTGTCATGTTGGAACAGCTTGCTTTGCAAGCCGCTCCCCCACGCCAAGCCCCGAACAGTCTGATGAAAATCAGGCTGTATTATTTTGCCCTCGTGCAGAAAGAAGGTGATGCCTTTGCCCTGTCCGCATTTCAAAATTTCCATCCGCAAGCGGAGCGAACGCCAGTCAGCCGTTGCCGGAGCAGCGTATCAGAGCGGAGAGAATCTGTTTTCCGAATACGACCTGAAGACCAAGAACTACCGCTACAAAGCGCAGGAGGTGCTTCATAAGGAAATCCTGCTTCCGGCTCATGCGCCTCCTGCATACTGCGACCGGCAAACGCTCTGGAACACCGCAGAGAAAATCGAAAAACAGTGGAACGCCCAGCTTGCTCGGGGCATGATTATGGCTCTGCCGAGAGAACTGCCGAAAGACCAGTATGCTTCCCTTGTGCGCGACTACTGCATGGAGCAGTTCGTCTCCAAAGGTATGTGCGCAGACTTCGCCATTCACGACAAGGGAGACGGCAACCCTCATGCGCATATCATGCTGACCATGCGGGCTATGGACGAAGACGGCAGGTGGCTCCCCAAGTCCAGAAAGGTATATGCGCTGGACGAGAACGGCGAAAAGATATGGCTTCCAAGCGGAGAGCCGAAGAGCCGCAAGGAAGATACCGTGGACTGGAACAACAAAGCCAATGCAGAACTGTGGCGAACGGCATGGGCAGCTGCGGTCAATCGGTACTTCGAGATAAACGGAATCTCTGAAAGACTTGACCTTCGCTCCTATGAGCGGCAAGGGATAGATAAAGTTCCCACCGTCCACCTCGGCCCTTCCGTTGCTCACATGGAGGCAAAGGGCATACGAACGGAAATCGGAGATTACAACCGCGCCATCAAAGCCCACAACGCCGCTGTAGGGAAGCTGAAAAAGCTCATTTCCTCGCTGGAAAGCTGGCTTGCCGAAACGAAGGAAAAGCTGTCTCTGCTTTTTGTCAGGGAAGAAAAGAAACCCACGCTCATTTCCCTGCTGAACGATTATGCCGGTATCCGAAAAGGAGAACGACGGGAATGGAGCAGTTCAGGGCAGCAGAAGGGAGCTGTCCTCGACCTCAAATTCATTTCTTCCGCTTTTGCATGGATGCAGTCCGTTGGAATTGCCACATTGGAAGATTTTGAAAATCTTGTTGCGGCGCAGAAGCCCCTTCTCGATAAAATCTCCGGCAACGACAAGCAGCTCCGCAAGCTGAACCGGAGCGTGGAGCATATCGAGAATTTCAATCGGCATTCGCCCGTCTACGCCCAATCCCAAAAAGGTTTTTCCAAAGCGAAGGAAAAATATACTGCCGAACATCAGACGGAGCTGGAAGCGTTTTCAAAGGCCGTGCGCTATATGAAAGCGAACCGCCTTGCAGCCGCCGACCTGAACGAATGCCGCGAACAGCGCGATGCGCTCCGAGCCGAGAACAAAAAGCTCAAGTCGGAGTTGGCGGCACTCAATCTTGACCCGGAGATGCTCCGCAGTATTCAGCACTGCGTGGACACCGTACTGAACCATGTGGGAGAAATCCCGCATGATAAGCCCAGCACCCTTGCGCGGCTGACAGCGGAAAAAGAAGCCGTGCAGACCGACAGAAACCAACCGCCCCGAAAACGCCCCGAACAAGAGCGTTAATTTTATCTTAGAAAGGAATATGCAATTATGGAAAACAGAAAAAAGCTCAATCCCAATCCCGTCCCCTTCAACATCTTCGGTGAAAGGCTGCGCGTTTTTTTCGATGAGGATCGCATCCGCATCATGGGAACGGACGCAGCGGAAATTCTCGGCTTTGCCAACGGACGCAATGCCGTTGCAAGGTACTGCCCCGACCGAATCACGCACCCCATGAAGACCGACAAAGGGCAGCTTATTCAGGTATCCGCCGTCACGGAGGCAGATATGGAAAAGCTCTTTCTTCACGCACACACCGACAGCACCACCCTCAACGTGCTTCGGCTGCTTCTCCTGATGGAAATCCCGCCCCGGTATGAGGAATACAAAAAATCGGTGACAAAGACAAAACGGAAAGCGGTTAGAATTCCCCGAAACAACGCAACGCCCACGCAGTGGAAAGCGGCGAAGCTGCATGTTGAGGAAACACTCGCCAAACCTGCGCAGCGCAAAACCGGGAAACGGAGCGCACGGGAAAAACAGCCGTACCGTCTCTGGCACAACGAGAAAAATCCCATTCGCCGCATGGCGAAGCGTATTCTTTCCGGCTTTCCTCTGGAGGACGGTACGCCGCTCAACGAGCTGTTCGAGCTTGACGATGCATTTCTTTCCCGCCTGACCCTTGCGGCAGAGTGGGATGATGAAACGTGCGGGAAGTATTTGGAGGCGCTTGCACTGGATGAAAAGGAACTGCTGCGGAGGTGAAATATGCACTACACACAGGAACAGATCGACTGGGCGAACGCTGTCAGTTTGGAAGACTTTCTCCGGTCACAGGGAGAAGAACTGATAAAAAGCGGGAGTGAGTACCGCTGGAAGAAGCATGACAGCCTGACTGTTTGCGAAAACAAATGGTTCCGGCACAGTCAGAGTAAGGGCGGGTTCCCTGTGGATTTTGTGATGGAGTTTTACGACAAATCCTTCCCCGAAGCCGTTGCTTTGCTGCTGAATGATACGGGTTATTCGCCGGATAGAAATGAGCCGCAGTTCCGGCTTCCTGCCCGGAGCGACAGCAAAGAAGCCGCTTATCGCTATCTGTCGGAGAAAAGAAAAATTGCGCCGTCCCTGTTGGATGTGTTTTTCAAAGCGGGGGATATTTTTGAGGACGCTGCGCACAGGAATGTGGTTTTCATCGGCAGGGACAAAGACGGAATCCCTCGCTGCGCCCACGCAAGAGGCATGGAGGATCAAAGCCGCAGAGACGTGTCCGGCTCGGACAAATCCTGCGGTTTTTCATATCGCGGAAGCGGCAATCAACTGTTCGTATTTGAAGCACCGATTGATCTGCTTTCCTTCATCTGCCTGTATTCGGACAAGTGGATGCAGCGGAGCTATGTCTCTCTCGGCGGCGTGTCCGGCAAAGCCCTTGACCGCTTTCTCTCTGAACGCAGGGACGTTCGGAAGGTGTTCCTCTGCACGGATAATGATGAAGCCGGAAATGCGGCAGCACAGCGGCTTGCTCAAAGCATTGCGGACGGCATTGAAGTAGTTCGCTTTTCTCCTGCCATGAAGGACTGGAACGAGGTGCTGTGCCATGCGGATAGGTTCCAGAACAGGAAGTACCATGCGGAGAGTTTTACCATGAAGGAAGCCGCTGCCGAAACCCCCGTGCCGATGATCCGCATGAGCGAGGTTGTCGGCACAGATGTGGAATGGCTTTGGAAGCCCTATATCCCCTTTGGCAAGGTGAGTATTTTGCAGGGCAACCCCGGCGAGGGCAAGACCTACTTTGCCATGCAGCTTGCGGCGGCATGCACCAACAGAAAGCCGCTCCCCTGCATGGACGAGCTGGAGCCGTTCAATATGATTTATCAGACCGCAGAGGACGGGCTGGGCGATACGGTGCGTCCGCGACTGGAGGAAGCGGGAGCCGACCTTGACAGGATTCTGGTGATAGACGATGGGGACAGACCTCTTACTCTGACGGATGAGCGGTTGGAGAAAGCAATCCGGGAGAACCATGCGCGGCTTGTCATCATCGACCCGATACAGGCTTTTCTCGGCGCAAACGTGGATATGAACAGAGCCAACGAGGTGCGTCCCGTATTCCGCAAGCTGGGGGATATTGCGCAGGATAACCGCGTTGCTATCCTTCTCATCGGGCATTTGAATAAGGCAAACGGCATGACCAGCCTACAGCGCGGACTCGGCTCCACGGATATTATCGCCGCAGTACGGAGCGCACTGTTCATAGGCAAGCTGAAAGACGATCCGACGATTCGCACACTGACCCACGAGAAAAGCTCTCTTGCCCCTGCCGGTGATTCCATCGCTTTCTCTCTGGGGGACGGGGAAGGTTTTTCGTGGATTGGGGCGGTTGAAATCACAGCCGACCAGCTTTTGTCCGGCGCAAAGGAAGCACCGACCAGAGCCACGAAGGTCGAGCAGGGCGTGAAGCTGCTGGAGGAAATGCTGCGGAACGGAGCCAAAGCTTCCAATAGGGATATTCTTATCAGGGCAAAGAGCCTTGGCATTTCCCGCCGGACGCTGAACGATTCAAAGGCGAGACTGGCGGGACGGCTCAAAGCCGAGCCGAGTGCGGACGGAAGCTGCGTCTACAGTCTCATTCTGTAATGAACCCCGGCAGGCTTGGCAGACTTTCGGATACCAGAAAATGTCTGCCATCCTGCCAAGGATACTTCATTCGACCGGCCCTATGTTGAAAAGCATGGGAAATCTCATTCTATAGGAGGATTTTAATGCTCGATAGAACCAACAAAAAGGAAACCGCTGTCACGCAGAGTGACAGAAAAACTCCCGTCATCTCCGAACGCATCGGAAACACAAACTTTGATATTCATATCCATTTCAGCGAAACCAGCAAGGAGACTTTCACCGATAAGGTTGTCCGTCTCATCCGTAACGACCCCGATCTCAAAATGGGAACCGAATAAAGTGTAGATGTTTTTTATTCGTTCCCTATTGACAACACCCGAAGGGGACGCTGATTACGGAGTGCGGAAAGATGCTTGCTGCTGCCGGATATGACGTGCGGGTTTTCAATGTCATCAGTTTCCAAAAGTCCATGCACTACAACCCGTTTGCGTATATCCGAAGCGAAAAAGACATTTTGAAGCTGGTGACGGCGCTCATAGCAAACACAAAGGGAGAGGGCAAAGGCGGCGACGACTTCTGGATTAAGGCGGAAACGCTGCTCTATATGGCGCTGATTGGCTACATCCACTACGAACTTCCGCCCGCGGCGCAGAATTTTACGACGCTGATTGACATGCTGAACAGCATGGAAGTTCGCGAGGAGGACGAGGAATACCGAAATCCTGTTGACCTGATGTTTGAAAAGCTGAAAGCGGAAAAGCCGGAACACTTTGCGGTGCGGCAATATGCCAAATACCGGATGGCTGCCGGCAAGACCGCCAAGTCGATTCTGGTGAGCTGCGGCGCACGGCTTGCGGTGTTCGATATTCAGGAACTGCGGGAAATTACGGCTTATGACGAACTTCACCTTGATACGCTGGGAGATAAGCGGACTGCACTCTTCCTCATCATGTCCGACACGGATGCCAGTTTCAATTTTCTGATTAGTCTGGCGTATTCGCAGATGTTCAACTTGCTTTGCGAAAAAGCGGATGATGTGTATGGCGGCAGACTGCCTGTCCATGTGCGCTGCCTGCTGGATGAGTTCGCCAACATTGGGCAAATCCCGAACTTTGAGCGCTTGATTGCGACCATCCGAAGCCGAGAAATTTCGGCATGCATTGTGCTTCAGGCACAGTCCCAGCTCAAAGCGATTTACAAGAACAGTGCCGATACAATTGTCGGCAACTGCGATACGCTGCTCTTTCTGGGCGGCAAGGAAAAGACGACGCTGAAAGAAATGGAGGAACTGCTTGGGAAAGAAACAATCGACACATTCAACACCGGTGAAAGCCGCGGGCGCGAGGTATCGCACTCTCTGAACTACCAGAAGCTCGGAAAATCGCTGATGACGATGGACGAATTAGCCGTTATGGATGGCGGCAAGTGCATCCTCCAATTGCGCGGTGTGCGCCCGTTTTTATCCGAAAAATACGACATTACCAAACACCCGAACTACAAATATCTGTCTGATTTTCAACCAAAGAACGCTTTCCATATCGAAAAATACTTGTCGCATCAGCTGAAACTGCGGCTGGAAGAAGAATTTGCCGCTGTCGAAGTCGAGGTCAGCGGCACGTCCGAGGAAGAGGAAGCGCTTCTGGATGAATGGGCAGAGGAGCTTCAACAGCAGGCTGCCGAATCCGGCGGCCTTTTCTAATCCCAATATATGAATATGGAGGTATATTTCTATGGCATTTTTCTCGTCTGCAGTGACGGTACTGCAAACGCTTGTGATTGCCCTTGGCGCGGGTCTGGGCATCTGGGGTGTCATCAACCTGCTGGAAGGGTATGGCAACGATAATCCCGGCGCAAATGCTCATGTACGGTAAGGAAGCAAGCAACCGAAAAC
>ULVW01038719.1_pt1 | contig 34438 bp, 55 predicted proteins | sample 1959801 | NCBI WGS metagenome assembly ULVW01 (sample SAMEA4835796, study PRJEB28245) | human gut metagenome | biome: gut microbiome; material: fecal sample | place: Denmark | collected 2008
CACGTTTATCATAAGCTCCAATCAAATAGAGCAAATAGATTCGTATCAGCCTACATAGTTCATCATTAAATTGCATAATCTTTTTTCTTCTTTCTCCAATCAACTCCTGGAATCGTATGTCTTTTCAATTCTTCACCAAGCTCAGTCAATGCACCAGTACTTCTGTTCTCCAACTTATTGTGCTCGCCTACGCTTACACTAATTAGATTCCAGTCGCAGAACCGATATTCCGGATATTCATCTGCTGGATAGATGTGATGCACAACTTCTGCTTCTACTCTTCTGCCATATCGCTTTGAGATCTGACAAAGATATCCATCTTTTCTAAGAATTAATTCTCTTTTCTTTTTCCATCTCTTAGTCTTATAATCCATGCTTTTTACCTCGTGAAGACAGTCTAGCAAGGAAACTGCCTACACCAAATAAAAAAAAGCACATGTGCGTGCTTTCATGTGTAAAAGATTCAACACTTGGCTTTGTCGAATTTTTTACGGTACTAATATATCACGGAAAACCGGTAGACAATGTAGACTCTTTTAAATAATGCTCTTGATAACTGCGTGAATGTGCTTCATCAAACCGCTGCGACTGAATCCATATTTGTCTGCCACATCATATTGTGACATACGGAAAAAATATAAATCATACATGATATTCATATCTGTGTAGCCAAGTAGTTCAAACGCTTTGCATTCGTTGATTCTCTTTTGATAATAAGCAATTTCACGCTCACGCTCTTCAACCGTTTCCAATAATGCAAGCTTAGATGTAAATGCTCTTTGGTATGTCGGCATAGGATAGTTAGACTTCATTTGTTCTTTCGATAATTCTTCATGATCATGACTCAATCCTAGCTTCTTATGATTTAACACTTCCAGTTCCTGATTTAATTCTATAATTCTATGACAACAGTAATCTAGAGCTTTGAAATCTCCAATGAACTGTGCCACTGTTTTTGAAACCTCAATCATGCGAAACCTTTTCAATACCCGAACAACGTGCCCATGGTGTTCCATACGAATATTTACTTTCTACACGCTTTCTTAAATTTAGAACCGTCTGATTTAAACCACAGTTTTCTCTTTCCAACTTTGAATATTCTGCTCTGATATGTTCAAGTTGCTTTAATCCTGCTTCACGTATTCCACCATTTTCAACGTCATATGTCATGATCTTAATTAATTCAGCTAAACAATCAAATGCATCCTCTGCAGTGTGATTATGCAATACAACTTTTTCCATTCTTTTCCTCTTAATATAACGAAAACAAAAAACAAACAAATTTAACAATACTTGAGATAATCCATACAGTTCCGCCTACAATGGCCGTAAACATCCATATGTATAAAATCCCAAACAGAATAATAAACACTAATCTCCAATTAATCTTCATATGCTGCACTCATCGCTTTTTTAAGCTCCATGTATTTACACATATACCAATCAGATTTTTCCATGTCCTCTTTCCCATTTTTATTCAATGCTCTATATCTGTATTTCCAAACATTGCACAAGCAAAAATTTGCGACTACTGACATTCCAAATACTGCAACCATTTCATCGATGCATTCATATGATCCACTCTCATAATGTTCTGGATGATTGACTGCGTCTTTTTCTTTTACCATTGTGGATAATCTCCTTCGTTATATGACATTTCTCTTTCCTGATTAACATTATTGTTTTGCGCTTCTTCTTTCTTATCTAAGAACTGCAAACTTTCAACCATCACATCGCATGTATAAATTGTTTCACCATTGTTATTTGTGAATTTCCCTGTCTGCAATCTTCCATCAACTCCAATCAAAGAGCCTTTCTTCAGATACTGGTACATCAAGTCTGCTGTTTTGTTCCAGGCAACACAACTAATAAAATCTGCATCCGGTTGTCCTTGCGCTTTCACTTTTCTGCTTACTGCCAATGTGAATTTACAGATGCTTGCTCCATTTGGTGTTTTCCTAATCTCAGGATTCTTGGTCAATCTTCCTACTAAAATAACTCTGTTTATCACTCTTTCTCCTCCTTTTTTCTTTGTCAAATAACCTTAAATTATTTTCCAAAATCAATTCTGTGCTAAGAGCCCTAGAATAAAGGCTCTCTGCACGTTTTTTTGAACTAAAAACTTTTTGCGTTTTTCAAGCTTATATTGCCCCTGGATATAATGCATTTTTCATCTGCAAACCTAGTGAAGAAAAATGCTGCTTCAACATCTGTAATCTTTTGATTTGATTCACACATTGATTCTTTAAGTGATATTGATGACCCAGGTTCTAGAGCACCAAGTGCTACAAATTTTATTTGATCTTCATCTAGGCAAAATATAGCTCCGTCATCGAACTGGACATCGTAAAGTGTAGGCTTCACGTAATTACCCTTGCTGATGACACACGTATGGATTACTTTACCAATCTGACCAATATATTCTTTTTTAAGCTTTCCTTTGTTGCTTACCAATTTATGCTCATATCCATCAGTTAAGCTTAATAGTTTTATTTTTGTGCACATTTCATTGCCTCTATTCATCTTTTCTTCTCCTGCTTACAACGAGATCAAAATAATTGTGATAATTTTTTGATGCTAAACTATACTCTTCGTTAACTTTATCCATCTTAGCTTGTTGCTCTTTTGTTCGTGGCTCCTCGCCAAATTCATATAACAAAGACATACTTTCGTAATACATGGCTATACACTTATCATCAATTTCACAGAGCTTTTTAGCTTCGTTGTATTTTAAATTAATCCTACATTTGTTTCAAGCTCTTCTGGGACATTATCACCAAATACCGCACAATAATATTCAGTTCCATTTTCATTTGAATTACAACATTCGAAATCACATTTTACACACTTCATTTTCTTCTCTTTTAAGCTCCTCAATTTCTTTATTTAAAACTCGAATCTCAACAAGATGCTCATCGAGCTTATATTCGAGATATTCAATAATTGCTTTTTCGATTTTTGACTTTGCTTCATCAATTGATTTAGCTTTTAGTGGCATCAAAGAACCAGGTCTCAATACAGTATAACAGCTATAAGTATATCGTTCTTTCTTGCCTCTTCGTTCCACATTTAATACCGCAATTGGTCTTCTTTCTCCGGGTTCCCATGTTCCAGGGAATGTATAGCAATATAGACTATAACTATTGTATTTCTCGTTATACTCCCAACGTTTAGGCATTTTCATTCTCCTTCGTTATACTCTAACATCCACATCTTGTGGCATTTGATATGTGATGCCATTTTCATCCGCTTCATAGTGTATCCAATTTTGAATTTCATCTAAAACTTTTAAAGCTTTTTCTTTGCTGGAATATACACCTAAATCCACAGTGATATTCGTTCTATTATTTAACGTAACCACTGCATGTGGTGCATTACTGTAACTTTCAACTTCAAAATTGTCGCAATCCAATAAAGCAGTTCGGTCTTGATTTCTAATCCACATGATTAATACCCCCCTTTTCTAATCTTTCGCGATTCTCATCTGCGTCAGTAGATTTAAATTTATGAATCCAACTTTGCAAATATTCGATTTGTTCTTGAACAAGATCAACAATTCTTTCTTCCACTTCAGCTTTAGCGTCTTCAATTGTTTCAGCGTTCAAGTAATCAAAAACATCACTTTTATATACATCTTCAAGTATATAAAAAGCACAGAAAATACCAAACTCATCATCTTGATGTAGGATTGCGATAATTTCATCTTCATAAAATCTTGTAAAATGAAGCTTATAATTCTCTTCTATTTCGTCATATTCCCAATATTTATCTTCTTTAGACATTGCTTTGTCCTCCTATTTATATTTCATGCTTTCCAACATGTTCTTCTTAGCTTTGTTTGTCGTTCTAGTATACAAAGATGTTGTCTGTATGGAATTATGGCCAAGAATATCCATGAGATCCGTTACCTGTCCACCGGCATCCAAATAATTAATCGCAAACATATGTCTGAACGCATGAGGATGGATCTTGTCTAGGCTTATACCTCTACACTTTCCCGCAATCTTCTTCAACTGGTAGTAAATCTGTTTATAGGTTAAAAAAAAGATTTTTCCTGACTTTATTTTTTCCGTTCTGCAATACTTCAATATCTCACGCTTTAAGTCATTTCTCAGAATCACATCACGAATCTTACCTTTGTTTTTGACTGTAATGTAATTTGCCTTTACATTTTCAACCGTGAAATAACTTAACTCACTCACACGTATGCCTGTGTATGCGAATATCTTCATGATCAGATAAATATCCATTCGATTACATTGTTTGGCCATTCTACACATTCGCTTAAAATCAGATGGTTCAATCACATCATCCAATGATGCAGCTTGTTGAATCTTGATATTTTTTAATGTCATTTTAGAATGATGAGTACGCAACAATTCGTCTGGATCCAAATCCTTTTCGACCAACTCGCAATACTTTATAAATCGATTTGCGATAGTGATATAGTTCTTAACTGTTGCCGGAGCATACTCTTCTTCTAATTTTCTTTTGAAGCCGATAACATCCAATTTACATATATCATCGACCTCAAAAGAATTTACAAACAGTTCAACAACCTGTCGATAATGAACCAATGAATTTTTTGATTTTTCATTCTCGGTTTCGAATGCGATGAACTCATCAACTTTGCTAACTAGAAACTCTTTATTCATGGCTTAGCTTTGAAGAAATATCCTGGTAGTTCTTGAAGACTCATCGTCTACAATCTCAACAATTTGTCTTTTGCCAAAGTAATTCTTGGCTTTGCTTAAACATGGAAATCTATGAATTCTATTCACTGAAAACATAATTTCCTGATAATCTTTCACAACACTGATTTCCACGGGTCTAAATGTCGTATTCTTTAAATCTCTTAAAATCACGATATCAACTCCTTATTTATCTTAAATTTATCCGCCCATTCCCTGACAAAACTAAATGCATCATCTGGAGGTACTGCGTTATGATCCGCTCTAAATTGTCGAATCACATTCTTTTTTAGTTCCAATGTATACAATGGAACTTCCGGTTTATCACTTAAACGAACAAACATAATCTCTGTGCTGCCATTCGATACCTGGCTTGCATAAGTCCTGACACAATGATTCAATGCTTCAGATTCCTGCTTCAATTCTTTGTTGCTTTTAACGGGACGAATCAAATACTTGTCATTTGAGTAGCTCAACTCAACATGCTTTTCATAATTCTCAAGAATGCCTTTTTCAAATCTTGCATCTTGAGAATCACGCATAGCCTTATACGCTGCATCATGTGCTTCCAACAAATTCGATGGTGTTAGAACTCTGTACGATTTCATATCTGCACTGATTGTTTCGGCAAACCTTAAATAATCATCATAGATAATTAAATTCCTACTTTCCAAACGACCACAGTATTCCAAAACTCTTGGACACATATACTTACGTATATACTTGTGGTTGGCTCTTCTTATTTCTAAAAGCCCCTGCTCATCTGCCCATGGAAACTTTCTGCACAACATAAGATTCGTGTAATCCATCTTTGGAAGAAGCGGAACGAACTTACGATCAACTTTAAATATCTTATCCAAACTCTTTTGACTTAGATCAAGAACACGAAGGCTTGAAATAAACTGACTCAAGTCTGCTTTTACAAGATATTCAATTTTCGGTTCTTTACGATAAGCACAAACATAATCGAAGAAATCCAGTCTGGATTGATTCAATTCAGACTGATACTGGCAATACGGAATATTCAGCAGCTTGATCCAGTCTTCAACTGAGTACATCCTCAACGGATAGAAATTCAATTTGCTGTCACTGATCCAAAACTTTAAAGGATAATCGAAATCAACCCTTTTACCAAACGTTCCACAATACAGATTGCCAACCAAAAACTTCCTTTCGCCTTCTATGTATCGAGCCACTTCCTGGATTTTCAGTTCTACTGTATGATTCGGATTCTTGAACAATTGAAATCCAAATATTCGCTTTAATAGCTTTCCGTAATACATTTCTAGGGTTTCGGCAAAATAAGTTCGGTTATAAGCCTCTTTTGCAAGCCATAAATCCATTTTTGAAAAAATAAACTCTTCAATGCCTTTTGGCCATGTGAGCTTCCTTGTCTGCAATCTCTCTAAAATAGACTTTCCTGCTTCCATTCTGATTCTTCTTTCTTAGGCTTTTTCTTTTGATCAACACTCTTTTTAACGATTGCCTTTGCAGATTCAAGATTCAAACGTGAAGGTTGTTCTGCATCACCACCAACGTCTTCTTCATCGTAGTAATGAATGGCCAAACCAAACACTTCTTCATCACTGATGATTGCACAGTTTTTCACTGCCTTCTTTTTAGCTTCAGAAACAATGTAATTCCACATTCCGTCGACAGACTTCTTAGGATTATCCAATTTCGAAACCATGTCATTACGTGACATCAAATATTCACAGATTATTTTCAATCCTTGATTCTGCTTGATTGCCTTATATTCATCTTCAAACTTAGACATATAGACCTCCTAGTATGTCTTTACAGGCACAAGCACACTCATCAACTTTAAAACGTCGCACGAACCACGAACAATCAATGACTTTCCGATTCCTGGAGTCGTAATCTGAACTTTTTCAGAATTAATGACATCAAGTGCATCTCTTAAATACTTTCCATTCAAGTTGAATTCGATTGGATCCGACATCAATTCAACTGTTTCAAGTTCTTCATACGTTTCTCCAATCATCTCAGACTTTGAATCCACATGAGATTCTTCTGTACCAAACGACAAATGTACAATTTGTTTCCCGTCAGATTTCACAAAATCACAACGTTTGATTGCTTCTAATAATTCATTCTTATCCATTTCGACACAATACGAACAAGATTTTGGAATGATTCTAGAAACGTCCGGGTATGTTCCATTTAAAAGTTGTGACTGGTACATCATATCGTTTGTTTTAAATTGAATTTTTTTCTCGTCATAGAAAACAGAAACCTCATCATTGAATGTTTTCAAAAATTCCACACAAGCCTGTCTAGGAATCGTAATACTGGTATCCTTGCAATCCATATCAATAAATGCATATCGATTCATTCGATACGAATCAGAACCAACGATTGTAACCTGACCATCGTCCACACTTAAATTTACTCCTGTTAATACAGGACGTCGCTGAGCTTCTTTTCCGTTACTTGCAACACATACAAGAGCTTTTTCAAAAGCAATACGCAGCGTTTCCATTGGACAGTTCAGTCTATTTTCAGGTGTCTCTAAATCAATCCCTGGATACTCAGATACGTCTGTGCAAGTAAGTTTGAATCTAGCTTTCCCACACTTGATGTGCATTAAATTATCCGTGCAATCAACATCAATTGATTGACCAGATACTTTTCGAATGATTTCACTAAAGTATTTAGCATCCACTAAACACTGGCCACTTTCTTCAATACCAGTATCCATTGGCAATGTCTGCTGCATTGAAGCAGTTCCATTGGATCCAGTAATCACAATTGACTTGTCTTCTACACAAATCTTTAGGTTTGCTAATGCAGGTAAAGGTGATAGCTTATCAATTACCTTCGACACATTATTCACTGCATTTAGCAATGTCTTTGTTTCTATATTGAATTTCATTTTCCTTTTTCCTTTCGTGATAATATATTTTTGAGGAGGTGATAAAATGGATGACTTGACTAATGAACAAAAGCTTTTATTAACAGCGATGTATAGAGATTATCTAGAACTCTCAAAAAAAGTTGGCCCTGAGAAAGCAAATGCTTTTGGAGATTCTGATGAAATCAACTATAAATATTTCATTGATAGATCGAATGATTATGTTTCTACACTGTGTTGGAAACTGCAGCGTAAAGGCTACATCAATTGCTACAGTGGAGATAACAAAGCTAACGAAATTTCAATTACCGATGATACAATCATCTACTTTGAAAACAAATTCAAAAATAATGCTTCTAAAGTGTTGAATTCTATTAATGAATTGCTGAATTTTGTTCCATTGTTTAAGTAGTTATTTATTAACTACTTTTCTTTTACTATTTCACCAAGCTCCATCAATTTTAGTTCCTCTGAACTGTAAGCCTTAAAAAACGATTTTGTTGGCTTAACTAGAATCCAATCCTTAGCCATGAGATCGTCTGTCATTGGATTCCAAAATCTTATATACTCATCCCTTCCAGGTAAGTACAAAGCAATTTTGTAAATTGTTATGTTTGTTGGATATAAATAAGCGCCTTTTTTGTGATCACGACTATTTTTTCTTACAAATCCCATTTTTCTTTTTTTAGCTAATTTAATTGCTTTAACAATATTCATTCACGACACCTCACTCATTCAGATATTCATCAAACTTATTTCCAAACAAAATGCTTGGCTTCAAATAAGATTTCATGACTGGATCAGACTTCCATGCATCACATTTCTTTTCAATAACACATTTGAAATCCGCCAAGCTATATCCAGCATTCAATTTTTCCTGAATCAACTTTCTAGTTAATTTGGCATCAGGAGAAAATTCTTTCTCCGTTTCAATATTCAGGATTTCAATGATTGTTCTAATAATTTGATTCATTTCTCGTTCTTCGTCAGAAGAACAATATAAATTATTATTATTCTTATCATTCTTTATATTCTTTACATTATTGTTTGTTGTTGTCCGTTTGTTGTCCGTTTGTTGCTCGTTTGTTTTCTGCATGTTGTCCTCGTGTTGTTCGTTTGTTGTTTGCTTGTTGTCGGCATTGGCAAAACATTGATAATCATCGTATTTTGTAACGATTATGAGCGTGTTTTGGTTTGTTGAGATTTTTTTAATCTCACCTGTTTTTTGTAGATTTTTTAGAGCTCTTTTTATTTGCTCAACGCTCAGTTTTGTTTCAGCGCTTAAACTAGCAAAACTCGTTATACACGAACCTCTTTCTATTTTCTTTCCCTGCCAATTGCGATCAACGTGATTTACTTTTAAAAGCAGATGAATAAACAGTCTGCATGTTGGGATGTCGTCATACCACTCCCAATCCACAATTTGGCGGAACAATTTAATATAGCCCTGTTCCATAGGCGTTACTCCTGAGCTATTGGAAATCCATTGAAGTCCTTGATTTTCACAAGTTTATAGCTTAAGCTCTCCCGTTTAACATTCAATAAATTAGCCAACTCATTAGAGCTCAGAGTTTTAATTATTTCTGAATAGTCTTTACTGACTAAATAATATGTTTCCTCTCTGGTACTCATATTTTTTCTCCTTGCTATTTCTATCTCGAATCCTGCAACCTAGATACCACAATCCGCGTAAGCATTGTTTTAAAGGAGAATAAGTTACAGAAACAATCCATTAACTTTTTTTGACGTGCTAGAGCAAAAATACATTATGTAGAAAGCGAGTGCGGATCACGTCGATTTGTGGTGATACCCAGGTTGCAGAACCCGAGAAAATAATTTATAATTTACTTGTTATTTTTTGATCGGCCACTTTCCTTTGAAGTGGTCTTTTTTATGCCCTGCATGACTTACGCAGCTTGATCAGGTTATCCAAATAAGGTTGCAAGCCTAGAACATTGATTACTTTAGTTGTTGGCCATCCAAAACAATTGGATTCAACACCAAGCTTATTCAACTCTGTTTTAACAGTTGCACTGCAACATCCAATAATCTCTGCCAAGTCTCCCTGCGTAATATATGCATATTTTGTAAGCTTCTGGATCTTATCCTCAACTTCTGCATCGTATTCCTGACGAGATACAGTTCTGATATTCTTCATAGAGTCTCCTTTCTAGATTCCAATAGAGCGGATTGTTGTACATACAAATGCAGTACCAATCACACATCCAATCACTAATACAACGCTCACAAACAACATCCAGTTTGCGAAACGCTGCTTTCTGCGCACTGCCTTTTCTCTTTTATCCAAATCCGCATAAACATGCATCATCTTTGTATACTCTGTAGCATGTCCATTGTTTGCAAATGGAGACAATTCAAGTTCTTTTTCTTTAGTTTTAGTTTTTGTGGTAGCCATACTTTTTATCCTTTCTATGATATGATTAGTAAAAAAGGAGTACTAATCATGCAATTACTTACTGATGAACAATTAAAACAATTGAAATATTTAAACGACCATAGCATTGAAGCTTATGGTTTACCCAAAGAAACACTTGCCTGCATTAAATATCTAATTACCAAAAACTATGTTAAACACATTGCTTCACAAGACGGCCCAGGATTATATTCGATAACTGAAGCTGGCAAGAGTTATTTGACCAATCATGGATTCGAAATAAAGAAAATTAAATCTTTAGAAGAACTACATGATATAGTCGAGTCTTTGCAACGTGATAACGAAATCATGGAAAAACATCTTGAAGAAGTTCGTGAAACAAATAAAGCATTGGAATCTAGAAACGATACCCTTCAAAAGCAGGTTGAAGAAATCAAAGAAATGAACAAGATCTTAAAAGAAAGTTCTGAACCTTCAAGTAAATATTCAAAAAGAGCCATAATTATTTCAGCTATTAGTGCAGTAATAACAATAGTCCAATTATGTATCCAACTAATATCACGATAACCGCTAACGATAACGCATTCGCTGCAGTTTTCAAGTTTTTGATAGTAGACATCATAAGCTTCTCATTTTCAATAATACCTTGAATACTTTGTCCGATGAGGTCTACGCTTACTTCAAGATTCTCTACATCTTTATTTATTTTTTCATTTTGATTCATAATTTCTCCTTTCTATGGTAGTACTTTTTAAATCTAAGAAGGTTAAATAAGGCCTTCTTTTTTTAACGCCAAATAAACCGCCTTACTTCTACAAACTTCAATCACACGTTTTAAATACTCAATATCATTGCAATCACTAAGCTTCTCTAGAAATGATTCTCTTTCAATTGGATTAAGCGATTCGCAAAAGTTTTTGTTTTCCATAATGTGTTCTCCTTTCTGTGGTAGTTATTGGTAGTACTTAATCTGTAGTATTTAAATTATGGTTGCATGTCATTCAACCTTTTCATTCAAAAAAATATCGTCTCTTTCAGAATTTGTTAATTTTAACGTTCGACTTAAACCAACTATTTCTGTAGCAGTGAAATCACTAACTCCATTTAAACGATTGTACAATGTTTCGCGTAAAATACCTGATTTTTTAGCGATTGAGCTAAATGTCATTCCGCTGTCGTTAATTTTTTCCTTTAAAGCTTTAATATCAGCCATTTCAATCATCCTTTCTTAGTTGAATTTGTTCAACTATTTACAGTATATTCAAATTTTAAATACGTGTCAACCTTTTTCACAAAAATGTTGAATTATTTTTACAACTTAGATATAAATATGATATTCTAAATATAGTTAAAGAATAAGCGGAGGCTAGAACATGTTACAAATTTATTCAAATATAAAAACGAGGAGAAAACAATTAGGGTATACACAAACAGAATTAGCAAAAAAATTGGGTTATGCAGATAAAAGCATGATAGCAAAAATAGAAAAAGGACAAGTAGATTTATCACAATCGAAGATCATGGCTTTCGCAAAAGCGTTAGAAACCACCGCCAGTGCTCTTATGGGAGATGATGGAATTGTTGCTGATAATGAGATACTAGAAATAAAAGTTGCTCCCCACGAACGCAAACACCTAGAAATTTATAGATCACTAGACGACAAAGGCCAGCACACAGTGGATACAGTAGCTCAGATGGAATACGAAAGAGTTAAGAAGGATAATAAGTAATTTTGGTATGTAATTATATCTGGATTTTGATTATACAAAAAATAAAAGGAGGAATATGATGTCAACATATAAGCCAGCTAAGAATGCTCAAGAACAAATCGAATATTTAAAGGCAAATAAAAGAATAACTTTTAATAGTATTCACGAGGAACAAGCTCGAGATATACTTTTTAAATATAATTATATAAATGTGATCACACCTTATAAACATCATTTCTCTAAACGGGATAAAGATGGAAACGAGGTTAAAAATGATGGCAAACATATTTATGAAAGAGATGTTGAGTTTAGCGAATATTTCAATTTATTCAAAGATGAAAGATTACAATATCCAATAATAATAAAAAATATTCTTGGCTATGAATTACGATTTAAATCTATAATGGCATATCGAATTTTAACAACAACAGAAATAAATGATGAAAATGAACTGGTTGCTTATTTAGAATCCATTCGTTTAAGAATCCCTATGAATTCTGATTATAGCGATAGCCGTTTAGAACATATGAACAACCATATTAAGCAACTTGAAAAAAGTATTAGTGATTATGCAGATATATATTGTTTTTTTGACAGAATGAGCTTAGGTGTCTCATTAACAATATTTTCAGGTTTAGATCAAGGATTACAAAAACAATTATTAAAAGACTTTGAAAGTCTAGGTATGAATTTTGGAGTTAAAAATATTAACGACTTTATAGACAAAGTATTCACATTGGTAGCTATCAGGAATTGCGTGATGCATTGTAACAGCTTGGAAATACTTGTTAGATACTATAATCCAGCAACGCACAAATTAAGAAAGAATCGAAATAAGAAGAAATATGCAAAAATGATAAATGATTTGAGCATAGAAAAACAGTACGCTCAAATCTAAGCGTACTGTTTATTCTGTTCTCCTCGAACAATTTACATCTGTATTTTAAATGACATTTTGTATATTGTCAACAAAAAACGTGCTCATCTATATTATCAAATCTTTGTGCGAACGTCAAATTTATCTTATAAAATCAATAAAATACTGAATCTATCCATTCAGAAAGAAAGGAAATCTATTATGACTAATCATGAAATTGCAATGGAAGCATATTACTATTCAATCAACAATGAGTTGATTGGTGGCATTTCTAAAAAAGATGCAGTCAAATGCTTTGAACAGATTATCGCGATGTTGGATTCAGATGAAAGACTTAATCTTCCATTCATTACTGTAAATGGAAAATGCTTTGTAGCAACTAAAAAGCGTCTGATAAAATGTTCTAAAAATATGTTTGGATACAAGTTTAAAGAGTGGAATTGGAGTCAGATCAGGAACGTATTCTACAAAAAAACATTAACAACTGGTACTTTAATACTGAATACAGTGGATGGAGAAGTTAAAATCTCAATCAATCGAGATGGCGCTGAGTTTGCTGGAGAAATATTGAGAAAATTGAAAAACGAAGCAAAATAAAAAATCCTGGATGCTACCAACATCCAGGACGATTAAGAGTACTACCAATACTCTCACATAAAAAGATGACTACCACATCAAACTTTTTATGTGCTCATTTTAGCATAGAACGGAGGAAATTTAAATGCCTATTTATGAGCGCCTACACAATGGAAAGAAACAATGGTGTTACCGTTGTTACTATACTGATTTTAATGGAGATCGTATTCAAAAACATTCCAAATGGTTCAATACCAGGAAAGAAGCGATAGCTGCAGAATCTACCTTTATGCAATTAAAGGTTGTTGGAGACCAGAACGTAACCTTCTATGAAGTTGCTTTAAAATGGTATGAATTTAAGTCTAGAACGTTGAAACCATCCACACTGGATACGAAAAGAGTGTATCTGAATATGTTGTCTCCGCTTAATGATAAGAAGATGGCCAAGATTACATATCTTGATATCGATAACTTTTTCGAATTGCCACAAATCAAATCTTATAAGTATTCGACCAAAAAGACTTTATTAACGAATCTTAGAAATATCTTTAGATTCGCGAAGAAATACTACGGTATTATCAATGATCCATTTTTTAAGATGGCTCCTTTGACAAGGCCTGTGGCCACGGAGGCTAAGAAGCTTGAAATCGTGCCTAAAAGTGATTTTAAGACACTTTTTGAATATGCAGTAACATCTAGAGATGGAGCATGGAAAGATACGGCATACGCAATTTGGACGATGTATATGACAGGCATGCGTGTATCTGAATGTTTATCTTTAACCTTTGAGGACTTCGATGGTAAATACATCCATATTCGTAGACAATATATTCGCGGTAAGTGGCAGACGCCAAAGACCAAGAATTCAATTCGTAAGATTGCGGTTGATGAAAAAACAAAATCTTTTATTTATGACTTGAAGAAATACTATTCTTCATTTGATGAATTTGAAGAATCCTGGTTCATATTTGGTGGATATAAACATATGGATCCTGAAATATTGAGATTGAGAAAAAACAAGTTGTGTGCAGAAGCTGGAGTTCCTGAATTCAATATTCATGCGTTAAGACACTCACATGCTTCAAATCTTATCGAGGCAGGTGTAAATATGTATAAGATATCGAAACGTCTAGGACACTCTTCTATACGTACTACAATGGATATTTATGGCCATCTTATTGATACTGAAGAAGATGAGGTTTTGAATGCAATTTCGAACTTCTAAAAACTCAAAAAAGCTAGAGAAAATCTAGCTTTTTATTTTTTTGAGATATAAATAAGATATAAACGCTTTTCAATGTGCTATTTATGCTTTATATAAAGCATATTTTGCTTAATTCGTAGAAAGATAATACGTTTATAACATTAATTTGTGCTTTAAATATAGGTGCAGAATTCATGAGAATAAATGATATTTAATAGAATCCATTCCTTTTAAGATGTAATCAAGATATAAACGATATCTTAATTTTTGAAGAGTTTCCCAAAGTCGGTATTTAATCCAAAAAAAGCAAAAGAAAAGTATTACCTACGCTTGCATATATGCTAGCATTATGCTATAATATATATGTAAGGAGGAAAGGTTATGAATAAGAAATTTAAAAAATCCAAAATCGATTGGACGTCTCTAATCATACAATCAATCTTGGACTTAGCAGTTGGGTTAATCTTATTGATTATCGAGAAGCTTACATAGCTTCTCCCCTAACTCATTATAACTTATTCATCGTATATTATGCTAGTAAAATTAGGAATATTTTTTATCGCAATTGGAATTGCAAAATTCATTTATGCAATGTATCTAAAACACAAAGGAGAATAACATGAGACCACAAGACAAGTACAACAAAGAAAAAATGACAATTATTTCTGCTAGATTCAAAAATGATTTTGCCGAAGAATTTAAACAAGCTTGCAAAGCTTTAGGAGTATCTCAAGCGGATGTTATTAGAGACGCAATGAATCAAACAATTGAGAAAGCCAACGCATCGGATGGACTAGATATGTTTAGTATCGACAAAATGAATCAAGACGAAGCTTATTTTAACCAATTCATCCAGGAACTAAAAGATTATGATGATTTTGGAAAATTCAAAGGATATTTTGGAAGACCTTCAGACGTTGAAGACAGAATCTGCGAATTAAATACATCGTGCGAAATTTATACTGAAGTTAATGGATCATACGAATGTGCAAGTAATGATAAAGCAATTCATGATGAATTTGGTTCAGATGACAATCACAAAATCAACGGATATATTGCCATCGAAGTTGGATATGGTAAATTTGTTAAAATGTACGGCGAATACTTCTGTGAAGATTGGGATGAAGATGAAGAAGCATACATGAATTGCTCATTTGGTGGATATTACGGTATCGATTTAGATTAAGGCCTATTGAATAGGTCTTTTTCTTTTATCAAAAACGATCACAGGCGAAGCATTATGCTATGAGCATATATTTTTGAACATAAAAAAACAGCCTATGAACTTAATCATAGGCTAAATATACGAAAAAATAGTTGAATGTGTTATTTTTACTCTTTATGCAATTTCTGTTAACGGTGTTGGATCAACCCAAACACCACCAATCTTGACAATATTCTTTTGAACATTCACTGCATCGACTCTGATTCTAGATACGTAGACTACTGCATTTGTGGTATGAAGTACATTGTCATTATATCCATCTGAGTTTGGTACTTTATCGACTAAGCGAATTGGAAACCAACCACCTAATTGTGCGAGATATGCGCATAAATCATCACCAATTTTCTTCAAGCCTTGGTTGCCAATTTTCATATGTACAGATGTAACATAGCTTCCTTCATGCAAGATTTGGTCGATAGCTTCTGCACTAGACTGTGTAGTGCCTACTGGTGTATGGGGGTCTGTATCAATACCCGCATCATTTGTCCATCCAATCGCTACCCCGTTACGATCAACACGATATGGATATTTAGAGCCTTTAATAACTCTACCAATTGAACCGCTCCAATCACCTTTATAAACTTTACCAGTACCATCGCAATTAACGCTTAATGTGTTAGTGCAAATTGGAGTACCTGTAGAATACTTCTCTCCACTTGGAGTACTTGGAGCGCTTGGTGAACTTGGAGTAGTTTGTCCTAATTCCGCTTGAATCATGTTTAAGAACCGTTGCCATCCTTTATCTAAAGTTCTGTGTGGGCAGTATTTGTTTGAGTAGTCTTGATGTTTAGTGACTTTATCTATTCCCCATCCTTTTTCTTTTAATTTAGATGCAATGAATTTAGAAGCTAAGGCTTCGGCAGCATCAAATCTTGCTCCACCTGACTTTGAATAACAAATTTCAATAGCAATACCTTGTCTATTTCCAATTCCATTACCACCATCTCCAGCATGCCAAGCGTTTCTATTCTCAGGAATACCTTGAACAATTTCTTTATCATCAATTGCGTAATGGTATGAAACCTCATTTCGATTGTTAATCATATACTGAATTTCATTTCGAGCCGAAGCATCATTAGCAGTGTTATGAACTACAATACGAGTCGGATTCATGTCAAAAGGACATTTACAATAATATAAACTTGGACTTACTAAATTTTTAATAATATTCATCATTAATACCTCCTAATTTTTTTCTACTAAAAAATCTTGAATTTCATTTCTAGCTTCGACTAACTTTTCCTTATCGGAATCAGACAATAAACCATTCAAGATTGCAATGTTTGCCTTAAGTAGCAAATTACTTCTTTCTTTATCTTCATCCAATCTACCATCATGATCGAACAAAATGCGAGCATGTTCTTCTAGCTTTTTATTGATTCCTTCTTGATTCAACGTAATCTTTTCCAATGAATTTAATCGCTCATTATCTTTGTGAAGCAATTCATCGTGTCTTTGAACTTTAGTTTTTAAATCATCGCTCGGCTTTTTCAATTCTTTAATAATCTTCACAACACCCCAAACGGATGCTATGAAGCCACAAATCCATACAATCTGTTGGCTTGTAATCGTAAAATCCATACAAACCACCTACTTTATTTTTCTTCTATTTGGCCTTCAATGAAACGTGTGAATGCCTGATGCATACCAGTAGATGCTAAGCCCATAAGCGCACCATAAACTGCATTTTCGATTGACATACCACTAACCGCTAGGTTTAGCACCAATCCAGTGAATGCAAGTACTGATGGAATATATTTATTAGGGAAACTTGTGAATGACGTTTTCAAAATGTAGCCTACGATTAAACAGGCTACTACAACCACCAAAACAAAATATTTACTTAAATCTACAAAATCCATTTTTTGTTCCTCCTATGTCATATATAAAAAGGCTAGACATTCTAGCCTTATTAGTAGTTTTCACTAGTGATTTTTTTATACTGATCAGCAGTAATGATTCCTTTTTCGCAAAACTTTCTTACATGCTTATCTGTATATAGTTTTAGATCATAAAATCTTTTAATTTTTTCAAACATAAATTAAGCCTCGCTTTCTTCTAGAAGTGTATCCGTCATTAGGGCCGTATACATGATCTGCGCTTCAATTTTATCCTGCGCTGTTGCTTGTTGCTCTGGTTCTTTGATTGTCGGCTTATCTTCTTCTGCAATCTCAGTCACTTTTCCATCTACATATTTGTAGTTATATCGACCATATTCGTCAACTAATCCTTTTTCTAGATATTGGCTTTGTGCGTGTGCGTATTTATCACCTTGCCCTTTGTCAATCTCTGTCCTTGTTTGAATTTCTTCTTGTGATAAAAAGATTTCTGAATTAATAGATGTGATGTATCCATCTTGTAAGGATACGTATACTTTATATTTGTTGTTCATATTTTCTCCTAATAGATTTCTGCGTCGCATGCGCAAATAAATTGACATACTGTTTGAGAGTTGCTTTGAGCTACTACATCTAGATTAAGCCACCCTGTTCCATCCGATCGCCATTCTATCTTTTTTGCTTTCACATTGTAATTATATTGGTCTGTAACAGAAACTGTAGGATTTGCTCTAAAAATTGTTACAAGTGGTAATTTATGATAATAATGTTGGTCTGCTACACCATATGTCGTATACATTACTTGAAGTTTTTGATATAATCTGCAACATTTAATTAATTCCTCTGCCATATTCGGAGTAATAAATCCCGTAGCTACTTTGCCTTGCTCCAATTTGACCCATTTAAGAGTTACGTTAGTTCCTCGATTCAAAAAGATTATAAAGTTTTTCGTGCTCTTACTTGTATGTACAATGTTTAATCCTTGTTTCAATATTACTTGTGAATCATCATCTGCGGCCATTGTTACCGTTCCACTTACTGATGTAACGTAGCATGATAATGTGGAATCACCTTCTGTTGCATTTTCTAAAATTTGGATAAATCTTCCGTTATCTTCGTATTTGTCGTTCTTTACAGTGATACCTCCACTTGCATTTGGCGTAACTGTTACGTTCCAAATTTTCCAACGGTCTACTGAATATCCTTGCTTTTCGTAGCTTGTAGCACCTCTTTGGTTGATTTTAAAATCCGGATTAATCAATAAATTCGGATTACTGAATTTGTTTCCTAAATAATTCGCTAATTGTGATAATAATCCCTTTTTTAATCCTGCGCCATTGTGCACAGGCAATAAGCTTGTATCCGTGAAACTAGGCAATGCGTCTAATTCTGTTACTTGCTTCCCTGGCATTCTCTATTCCTCCTTGACTTTATATGTCCAATCCGTGCCGACTACTCCACTTGCTACTTCATAAGACCAATCGGCTAAGATTGTATTTCCTTTTTCATCTACTAAATCTTGAGCGCTTGTTGCGCTCAAATTTGTAGTAAAGTGATTGTTCATCACCATTTGATTCAATGCGTTATGTGATGTAGTTACATGCTTTATTCTATCGACAAGCCACTGAATAGAAGCTTTGTCTTTGAATAGGAAAGCCATATACTAACCCCACATTGTGCTTAAATCGTTTGTGCTAATTGCAGTTAATCCTGAACTCTTAACATATCCTGATAAATCAATATCTGTATTACCAATCTTTTCAAACGTTTTAGTGTCTGCAACCCAAATATACTCATCATAAATATCTTGCGTTCCATGCGAATGTACAACTAAATAGATAACGCTATTTGAGCCTGTAACAGGTAATGAACTTACCTTTTCATACTTAATAGATGCGATGTTTCCTACTGCCGAATTAATTAACGATTGTACTTGTGATTGCGTTTGATATCCTTTTCCTGCAATCGTTGAATTAACCTGTGTAGCATTTTGAAAGCCGCTGTCATTTGTTAATTGTGATACCTTTGTTGGCACTGAAATATCTACAGCTTTTGAGCTTGGTTCAACCTTTGTACCGTTAACCTTTACAGACTCAATCACATTCGCTTGAGCACCACTTGCGATACCACTTAATTTGCTTTTTTCTTCGCTTGTATAGTCATTTGTCGATAAGCCTTTACCGCTTTCCACATCAACTTTTCCACCTAATGCAGTTTTAATTTTGCTGATCAATAGAGTTAATCCACTCTTATCTAAATATTCAATAGTCATTCTTTTTTCTCCTTATAAACTATTCCATATTTCATCTAATTCATTTGTTGATACCGAAGTTACAGAACCTTCTGCCATAGCTCCAATATCTTCCGGTGTATATACCGGTCTTGTCTCTGTTTTCGCCCATGCTGGAACTGTTGGGTCTATTTCTTCAACTTCTCCAATGATTTCATTACCATTTAATTTAGGCTTGTTCCTAAGTTTTTCATAATCCGTTGTTCCTACATATTGTTCATTTAAACCGAACTGAATATGATCTGATTCGTCTTTAACGTCGATTTCTATACTGTTTACCAGAATCATGTGATCACTTCCTTGTTTAACACACTATACACATTAACTGTTTTTATCGGCGAAGCCATCGCTATGCCGTCATATGTAATCATTCGTAGTTGGATATTGCAATTTCCACTTTTAAAGCTTAGCGTTTCTTCCTGCGTTAAAAAAATTGAAATAACATTGTTTTCGATTTTTAAATCTGTCATTCCTTTTTTCAATAAATATCCATTTTGCTCAAATACCACATAGATATGTTCCATATCTGCTAAGTCAATATTATTGACCGTGATTTGAATTGTTGGCGTAGTTCCTTGTCTCATTTTTTCACCTTGTACGTCCATTCCTCGCCTACATTTCCGGAGTCAACTACATATGCCCAATCCGCTAAGACTGCATTTTCGTTCTCGTCGATCAGACCATTTTCTGAATCTGATAATAATTCAGTTTTAAAATGATTTGTCAGAATCATTTCCATTATTTTCTGATCAGCTTCACGGATTGAAGCTCCTAATGTTTTCTTTACATCTCCTTCGAAATCAATTCTTGCATCAACTATCTCCGCATTGGCATTCAATGAGCTTTCCGTTGAAGATATAATTGCATCAATGCGTGTGGTTAATTCATTCGCTTTTTTTAATAGAGCAAGATATTGTCCACGCACTGCATTTCCTGCATTACTATATGTAATTCCATTACCGCCTACACGAATATCAATTAACTCGTTCAGATTTGTCTGATTGCCATTAGTGATTGTCAATGAATCCAATCTATGCATAATTGTGTCATATTTCTGTTCGATATAAGCATCAACTAATTGTTGCCAACCGTATTCGCTTGGGTCTACTTCAGTTGTTCCGCTTGGCGCTCTCTTCACGATAAAAGCTAATTCATTTGTCACTAGCTGCTTATTACCACGAATCAAATGGACTGCTAGTTCAATTAATCCGTTTTCCTCAAAAGGCTTTCCTGGAATATAAAAACCATCTTTGTCAGATGGCAATACTTCTTCATGCAGTTTTCCTTGATTTAAATATCGAATATGAATTTGTGGTGTATAGTCATCATATTTACTTCCATCACTTTTCAATATAACAGGAACATTAACAGACCCTTCGCATGTTTCTAGACCTTTAATTGCCACAAGTTGTAAACCACTTCTTAATAATTCCATCAAATCAACTCCTTCCTATACATATTTTGCATCTATTACAATTCCATTAATCAATGTTAGCTGCAGCTTTTTTTCTCCATCTGAACCATTCGCATAACATTTAGGCCTAAAGTAGCCTAATGGAGCAGTTCCAATCGCTAATAAATTAAATGGTCCGCCATTCGCACCACCACTTCTACCTTGATTTTGCCCGAAGTACTGACCATTGTAGTACATGGCTACGTGGCCTTTACCACCACCCATGTTGGACCCCCAAACTGCAATATCTCCGTTCTGTGGAGTAGATACGACATTACATGAATTCAACATTCCGTTAGAAGCGCGTTGAGTCCAAATATCTTGAGCACCGCCTGTGGCCGTGCAGTTCGCATATGAGTAACCTAGCCATTTCATGTAAAAAGCATATCCGTCCCAACATTGGGCACCGAAAGTACCATCTACATCGTGACTTGTGCCATTATAAGTATCGACGAATACAGAAAAAGGTTGAGCCATATTACTCAACTCCTGTCACGATTCCTGACCTAGTAGTTACTGATTTTGTAACAGTATAAGTACCTGTTAATCCAGTTTTACCATCAATCTTTATCGTGCTAGAATTTTCACTTAAAGAAATCTCATTGTTTTTGGTAATGATATCGACACCATTTGTAGACACCTTAACTTTATTAGTGCCACTAAGTAAAGTTATTGAGCCGTCATTATCAACGGATACGCTGGCATCTCCGCAAATTAATTTAATACTATGCGATAAATATTTACCGTCAGACTTTACAGATCGGAACGCAATTCTTTCAGGAAGAACATTACCGTCTGCATCCACCGCTTTTATATCTGCCCAAACAGATCCTTGCGCAACCCCATCAGTACGTGGCTGCATATTAATTTCTGCACCCACATTAATATCTTTAGTGGTGTTCAATGTTCCTTTAAATGTACCGTCATTCATAACTAACTCACCGGTATCCATATTTAAGTAGAAGTTGCCACTCTTATCGGAAAGAATGCCTGTAATAATCGCATTCGCAATTAAACCTTTTGGGCCAAACGCATTTCCCCACTTCCAATCAGTATCATCTTCATTTCTCGTGTCAGAAAACTCCAAACCACTCGTTCCATAACAAGTCGCTCCATACGTTGGACTATCCGGATCTAAGTCTTCCATCTTCATGGCTCTGTAATCTATCTTCTTTGCGATATTTCTTTGAGCGTAAAGCGAAGCTTGAGTCGCATCAATGATTCCTTTTATCTTTTCCGCAATCAAACTAGATGTTTTCTTATCAATCACCTTTTGTGCTGCCTGGATAACACTATCCGCATTTTCAAAGTACTTCGTTTCATAATCACCTAAAGTCATACTATCGTATTTTTTTAGGATACAATCATAATCACATTCAATTAATCTTGCCTTGGTTTCAATATTCAACTTTCTGTGTTTAATATGAACTGTATCACCAAAGCCAATTGAAACAAGATTCTTAATATCTTTGTAAGCATCCAGTCTTGCCAAATCTACAATATCAACCTTATACGTGATATTAGGAACATCACAATTGGTCTCAGTAAAATAATCGGCTGCTCTTTTTCTCAACACTTTATATAGATCTTCCAATGTGTCGCAGACTGTGATTCCATTCGATGCATCATCTTCCTGTGCATCTTCTTTTAGCTTTACGTCATCAAACTGGATAAAGCTCCAATATACATCTGGATAATTATTGATATAAGGGGAATCAATACACTCCCCATTGGGCAATACATATCCATTGTAGGCTTGTGGATATATCCTAGTTATTAAATTTTCTGTGTTTACGACTTCCTGAACGCTTTTCAAATTGTATCCGAACTCACACCTGGCACCTTTGTCTGAACCAATTCTTTTGTTGATCTTGATTTTGTAATCGTCATAAACAATTTCTCCACCCCATCGACTCATAAATGTATTGTCTGCATTCCCATTAATGGCCTGCAAACGATTCATTTTATTAAAATAACACGTAGAAATATCTGTGATATCCGAAATTCCTTTAAAAGACGTTCCACTTAAAATTGTATTTAACGCATCCTGGCCATTCATATTCACACATCGAGTATCCCACAAAGGCGGTGTTGTCTTGACCATGTAAAAAAGCGGATACGCTGTTACTTGAACATCATAATCCGCTTTGTCTGCATGACGAATAATAAACAATTGGTCCTTATTAAATAATGTTGGAACTTTTAAAACTGCGCCATCAATGATATTTTCTGAAATATCATCAATAGGATGTACTAATTTAACATACCATTCCCCATTCAATACAACATGCATAACGCAGCTAGATGGATGTAAAACATAATCACCATTCTTTTCATAGCTTTTATTAAAAGGCTTATACAATTGGATCATAGTTCACACCTCCAGTTTGGAATCACTTCACACTTAAAATTGCCACTAACTGTAATTGAATTTGAACCTTCCATTAAATATAAAGATTCAAAATCTCCACTGACCTGGGCATTCTGCAAATCGCCATTTTCTCGATAGGCTACGCATCTATCGGTATCAATATAAATTGTTCCTGATGTATTAACTGTCATTTTATTTCCATTAACGTTAAGAACGCATTGCCCTTCGCCACTAATAATATAAGTAGGATGAGATAGTGCATAAGGATTTGTCTGCACCATTCCACAACTATATCTATCTTGACCAATAAACAGATATCCGTATGGATCACAAGTAAATGTGGCCACAAAAGCATTAATTTCTTTTGTGCTTTCTCTTGAGATATCACCAAATTCAACTTTTTTAATTTTATAAAAAATTTCTGAATCATCCATCATCATAAGAGTCTTAGATTTACGAATCCTTCTTTTATAATCTCTAAAAGTTTTATTCAGGTATTCTCTTTTTTCTTTGAAATTAAAATTGATATTAAATGTAATATCGTCATAAGTGCCTAAATCTTCGAAATACTTACCATCTCTTCCAGGAATATCATATTCTTTGTAGTTGCGCTTAGGAGTTACTATATCCGGTCGTCTGACCGGATATAGTTTTTCCCGAACGCAAGATACATTATCTAAATAAATATCAAATGAACTCATTCTATGCCTCACCTCTCATATAAGCATTAGATACACTTCTAGATCCAATAACTCTTTCCATAGATGAAGCAATATTACGACCATCCAATGTTGTAGTGTTATACACAACAAATGTTGGATCATACCGATAATTCGTATTATCAGTAAACGAAGGATCCATTCCAATATCAATGATATCCTGTAAATCTTTGATTTGGCTTTCTACTCTGCTTTTGTTTTTGTCAATTCCTGTAGCTAATAAATCCATGAAGTCAGGCATCCACTCATCCGCATCGGCCAAAGGACCTTCATCTGGAACAGAGAAATGTAGATTTTTCTTAATGAAGTTTGTGACTCCACTAATCTTTCCTTTTACCCATCCAGTAAATCCTTTCCAGATACCACTTGCGAAGTTTGACATCATGTCTAATCCCCATTGTAGGAATTGACCAGGTAACGATTTTATTTCATTCGCAATATTTTTAACCAAATTAACTGCTGCATTCTTCCCTTTTGAAGCAAAATCTTTTGCCCAATTGACAATTGCAGACAACATATTGCTAATCCAGTTTTGGAAGTTGTTTAAACCATTCGCAAAATTCTCACCAAGATTTTGAAAAAAATCATCGATTTTCTGCTTCACATTATTGAAGCCATCCGTCCATGATTTTTTAAAGCCTTCCCACAACTCAGAAACCTTATTGCAAACGGACTCCCAAGTTTCCGTCAAGAAATTAAGTACCTCATCCCAGTTTTGAATAACTAATATAATTGCCATGATAGCCGCAATAATCGCAACAATTATCGCAATCACCGGAGCTGCGGCGGTCATTAAAGATGCAACTCCACCTGCTGACCATCCACATGCTGCGCCAACTGCCAGTATCAAAGGAGCAATTGTAGTCAAAACTGCAATAATCCCAATAAAGACCGCAATCATTTGTTGAGCTGGTTCAGGAAGTTCACTAAATATCTGAATAATTGTAGTCAATGCTTTTGTAAATTCAGTAAACACTGGCATTACTGCCTTTGAAAAATCGGCCATCGCCTCATTGTAATCATCTTGGGCCTTGTTTGATTCAACCAATGACTTGTTGTTCTCATTCCATGCATCTGCTGATTTCATTAAACCTTGATTGGCCATTTCATCCAACACTAACTGTGCACGTTCTGAATTATCTGAACATTGTTCTAATTTTTCATTGAATTCATCTTCAGATGTTCCAGCCCAATTCAACATATCCGCAAAATTACCGGTAACTGTACCTGTCTTGATTGTCTCGTTGATTGACTCAGCCAAGCCATCAATTGGAATCGAATCTCCGTACCGCGCCCAGGCACCAATTGCACCCTTAGTGATTTGCGTTAACTGACTTTGTTCCAAACCAATTGCCTGCAAGTTAGCTGTAGTTGTAGCTGCAGATTGAGTATCACCTAACACTCCAATAAGCTGCTTATAGGTCTGTTTTGTTTCGCCCGTAGTGTAATTTAAGTGAGAAGAAGAAACTTCTAAAGAACCCATAATTTTTAAATATTCTTTTGATTCTTCGACCGCACCTTTAATACTTTCGACCATACCAGATGCAAATTCAGATACATGCTCAGCAGCCTCATGCAAATTAAAACTTTCTTTAAAATCTTCTATTTCTGACTTGGTCTTATTCAGTTTGTCTCCAGTTTTCTGCGAGCTGTCTCCGATTTTTTCAATTTGAGTTGATGCTTCACCTGCACCCTTTGATAACTCGTCCAATTTAGCATCATTATCTGATATTTCATACGATAATTTATTGGCATAAGCAGTTGTCTCATTAAATGCAGTCTTCAATTTAGAAATCGTTGATTCCGTATTCGCATAAGCTTTTTCTGCTTTCTGAACCTGGCTTGAATTCTCACCATATTCATTTGTTAATTGTTGAATTTCTTTAGCCTGTGCCTCAAGATAATCCATTTGTTTTTTTATCTGATCTGATAAAAGTTTTAATTTGTCTGACTGCTCATCATATTGCTTTTTCAAAACTTTATTCTTTGCAGTCAACGACTCCATGCTGTCAGCTTGGGCATCAAATTCACTTGATACGGCTTTTAATTCAGACCCATACTCTTTTAAATTCTGATTAATTTTAGAAATGGATTGATTAAATTCAGATTCACCTTTAATCGAAATCTTTGGTCCAATATCATATCCAGCCATATCATCACCTCAAATCTACATTAATATATTCTGGCTCTATGTATTCGTCGGCATATCCATCAAGAATTACCGAAGCATCCGTTAGATCAGCTAAATAGCCTAACGGCATTACCAAAAACTCATTGGATGGAATACCAATCTTATAGGCTTTTACCATTAAGTATTTGCTTGAATCACCTTGAAGCTTTTTTCCTTTTTTTTTGAAGATTTTAAAGGCTTAGCCTGGATTTTTCTTTCTTTTGATTTGGAAATACATTTCTTGATTTTTGCAACAATTGCCTTCAATTCTTCTGGATCAGAAGGAATCAAGTACCCAATTGTATCTTTTGGAATCGGCTCCAATAATCCATCTTCGCCAATTGGTGCTCTATCATACTTTTGTCGCATGATATTCATAAACGCACATCCTGAATCAATCATTAGATAAAGCATACTGATCATCATGTTTGCAGCTTCGGCCACGTCTTGACCTTCTTCAATCTTTTTAGCAGCTTGCGCAAAGTTTCCTATTTGTGAAACACAAGCTAAAGAAAAAGACATTGGATATCTATATTCTCCAATGTCTATAAATTGAATATTCATGTCCATAAGTCACCTTATTCAACAATATTTGCCTTTTTCTTCAAGTACGCAACGGCTTTTGCTTCATCTGGTAAATCTGCGTAGCATTGCCATGCATGATCACCTGCTGCATCACGCATCACGGATCCCGTGATTTCAGGCAACTGCCAATCGACTGTATCTTCTTTTGTCTTCGCAGAACCACCTGGAATATTAAATTTAACACGATTAAACCAAATTGCGCGATAAAATTCTTCGTTGTTATTTTGATGTAGCTCAATAAGTCCACATCCAACTTCAATTGACTTCGTATTGTCATCAAATACATATTCAGTAACAGATTCCTCGCTAACTGTAATTTTATTTTCTTTAATACTCAATAAAAGTTTAGATGTAGCAGGCATCAATTCACCAGTGGTAATAGTCAAAGTTCCTTCTTTGAATTCTCCACCTTCTGATTCTGCAATTTCATTGTCCAAATATAAATTATTATTGTCAGTAGTCGTAATATCAAGACTATACTCACTCATCTTTTCAGGGATGTTACCTTCTGAATAAGTCGTAGTACCGTCTGAATGACTATATTTCGCAATAATTAATTTTGATAAACCTTTTTTTGCCATTATTTGTTCATCTCCTTTTTAAATAATTCATTCATTTTACTGTCCATTGCTTCAATACTCTTTTTTCTGTATTTTCGAACTGCACGACCCACAAAATCATTCTTAGGACGAAAAGAAGTTCCTCTCAAGATTGATCTAGCAATCAATGGTATTGGAACTCCTCTTGAATACTTTTTTGTTTTATGACTTGAATATCCTGCAAAGCCAACTTTGACGTTGATATCATCGCCCTTGCTCTCCATGTCTGATATTCCAAGACCTTTCTCAAGAGCTTTTTTCTCGTAGTCCATAGGACCTTGACTTGCATGATTGGATGTCTGTAATGATTGTATCTCGCTGCGAATACCATCTACAACCACTCCAGCACCTTCATACAGTGACATCTTCATGATTGGAACTACATCATCTTTTTCAAGTTTCTGCAGTTTATCAAGATATTCATCAAAATCATTAAATTCAATTTCGGCCATCAATACTCCCAATCGAATGAATAATGAATGTAACTCGAATTTGTTTCGTATTCAATACTAATTATATTGAATGGAACTCCGTTGGCGTTAAACAAATCAATAACATCATCCACTAAATCATCGAACTCGACTTTTGTATAAATATCCAACGAACCTTTTAACATGATTTCATCATGTTGATTGTCCAAAAATAAAGAATCAGATTCTCCTTCTTCTTGCCAAACTATATATCTATCGCCTTTATCTCCTGTTGCATCATAATGGTAAATTTTATTAGTGCTTGTATACTGCAGTAATTCTGCAAACTCTTTAAGCTTCGAATTCAAACTTTTCATTTAAATGCATCAATGTAAGCTTAGTGATTTGTATACCATTATCATCAAATGTATGTTGAATCTGTGAAATCTGATACTGTGTACCATCTTCCAAAACAACAATATCGTTATATGTAATTGAACGATCTCTGTAAATAGATACAGATTCATCCAGTCTATCCTGTGTTTTTTTAGCTTCATAAAACTTTGTAACACCAATTACTTCATAAGAAAAATAATAAGAAGATTTAAGGTGTAATTTAGGTACAGGCATAAAACCTTTGTCCTGCACTAATACACGCTCATAAATCTTCAGAATTCCATCATCAAATGTCATTATCTTCCTTTTTGTGACCACAGGATATTGTTCAATTCATATCTAAGAGATCTAGGCATAGCTAGTGGGCTATCTTTATTAGCTCTTTTTCTGAATAAGAATGCTGCGTAGTCAATCTTCGCCATATAATAATCAAAGGAATCATCATCGACGATTCCTTCTCTTGTCATAAGGGAAGCAGCTTGCTCCAACAACACTTTTAAATATTCATCGTTGGCATTTGTTTGAGGCATTTGGAGATTCTGCTTAAGGACAGTTAGTTCAGTATCTTCTCCAAAATCCATTGCTCATTACCCTTTTGTAACTTTTACAGTATAAACAAGTTTTGACATTCCGTTCTTCACAGTAACAACTAAATTCTTAGTTCCTTCTAATGTTAATCCCTGGCCATTATTGTATTTCTTTCCACCGTACATAATAGTCACTGATGCTCCATCCTGAGTTGGAACTGCATTAACAACGGCATTTGCTGCAGTTGCGCTTACTTCGTATTCATAAGTATTCGCATTGAATGATAATGTTTCTGATCCAAGAGTCAATGATGATAATGTTGCATCATTCGCATCATCTGCACGGAATGTTGCTGATGTTACTGGTGCTTTACCATCGATTGTCATTACACCGAATCCTTCATCAATTGCAGGCTTTCCGTCATAGCGAGCTACACCACGGAATACTGTCTGATTGTCTAAGAACTTAACGTGTTCTGACTGATCAATCTTAGCTCCGGCACGTTCACCTAATGTGTATAAATCAAAGTGTCCGAAGATAATATTGTTATCTGCAATAAAGTTAAGCTCAACAATTTCACCACCCACAATAGGCATTGTATTCTTCATTCCGGCAACAATAGCACCATTCATATCTGCATCCAATGACTCTGCCATTAATAATTTATGCGTCTTTTCGTTCATTACCCATGTTAATCCTGCAGATGAGTAATCATTGATTACACATGTTGATTTTTTGATAATATCCTTAAACAATTCTTTTCCGGTAAGGCTAGCACCTCCTTTTAAAATATTTGTTGTGTGTAAATCTTTCCATTCTCTAGCCGTTGAAGAATAATCATTTGGACGTGTTTCCTGGGCTAATCGAGTAACAATACCAAGTGGCATCTTAACTCCATGACCGAATAAAACTGCTTTATCCAACGCTTTACCCATTGCCTTACCGATTGCATTAATGATTTCTGTAGCTAAATCCTCATCGCTGTCTTCCAATACTGCATTGCATACTGCGAAGAATCCGGCTACTGCGTATCCATCCATCTCAATGTTGTTGAACTTCAAATCCATTTCATTCAATGATCCGCACATTTCAGTCCAAATACCTTCTGGAATATCTCCCATGATATTTTGACGAGATGTTCCACTTACACTTTGCAAATTAACTTTTGAAATCAATTTAGAATTTTCTTCTACTATTTGACGAATTAAAGGCAACATAACTTGTGGAATTGTTAATCCAACATTTTCAATTGCACGATGCTCTTTAATGCATGTCCTTACGTTTGATAGGAATTTTTCTACATTCTCATCTTTGAAGAAACGATCACGTTCTTCGATTGGCATATTGAAGAATTTATTTCTTACAGTCATTTTCTGTTGTCCTCCTCTATTTTCTTCTTGCTTAGGTTCATCTGTTGGTTGTTGAGATTCTGCTTCTTCAATTTCTTTTTCGATATCAGCTATTGTCTCTTCCAACTCTTTCTTTTCATCTTCGTATTCTTGTTTTTCTTCTTCTAATTTTGCTACTTCGTCTTCAACAGCTTGTTGTTCTTCTTCTGTTGAATCATCACGCAATTCAGAAATCGCAACTTCTAGTTCTTTTGTACGTTTTTCAAAGTCAGATTCTTTTTTTCTTAATTTCTCAAGATTCTTTTTCTGCGTATCTAATTTTTTACGCAACATTAAAACTTTTAACATGCTTATTCTCCCTTCAATCTCTTCAGCATTTCTTTTTTTCTTTGTTCTAATTTTCTAGAACGAATTGTGTTAAACTCCTTTTTACGCGCGGATACCTGTGTATCTTCGTATGCAGGAAAAGTAACTACAGATACTTCATACAGATTCACGGATTTAATTGTCCAATGAACTCCATTTCCGTTTTCTGAATATTCTTCTGAAGTAATCTCAAAGCCAAAACTACATTGATCCACATCGCCACGTTGCACACGAGCATATAGATTCATCGCGTCCTGGTCTGATTCATTGATTTCAACTTCGCCCCATAGACCTTTGTCATCAACTTTTAAAGTCAATGTTCCTGATTTGGTGCGCCCTAAAACCAAACGTGTATCATGGTCAATCAAACAACGGATATCATTATCCAGTGCTCCATCAAAAGCATGTGGATCTACACTTTCAGTAGCTCCATCCCATAACTGATAATTGGAATTGAATACTGCGAAGTATCCACTGATATACTTTTTTCCATCTGCATCTCTAGTTTTGAATTTAGATAAAGAACTTCTCATCTGATATTTTTTATCCATTATTCTCACCACCTTTTTTCAATTTCTTTTGGTCTCCTATCATTCCTTGTGGAATATAGTTTTCAAGTATGATCAATTCATCTAATCCATCCATCGGAGAATATCCTAGTGAATCTCTGACTTCATTACCTGTCACGATTCCTCGTGTATACAAATCACATCCCACCGTCGAGAGTGTTTGTATGTCATAGGCATAAAGCGACCTATAATTGAACCTAAAATACCATTCAGGCTTGATAAGTAAACTTCGTGTAAGTGCCTGTTGGATGCACTCACAAATTCCTTTAATTCTTGTATTGATCCAGTTGTTCCATTCCTCTTTATTAAATTCTCCGGCACCTAGCACGAATGCTGGAACATCTAAAATGGAAGCTACTGTCTTTTTGTCCATTTCTACCGAATCTTTGATGGCCAAATCATTCAATGATAATGGTTTCACCGTAACCACATCAAATCCATCTGCAGGAATTAGCCAAGGCTCTCCTGTCTGATTTGATTTAATGTATTTGTCCAATAACTTTTGTCTTCCGTCTGAATTAGAAAACTCATCAACCATTCCATCAACTTTAACAATCAATGATGGTTGCCATTTTGATTCCATGAATCCTTTCTTAGTGACGCTCGCCTGATCTAATGTTTCGGCTACGCTTCGCAAGGATTTACGATAACCTACGCCTTTCCATGGATAGTTTGGATCAGGATTAATTACTATATGAATTAAATCTTCCGGAAAATATTCCTTTCCGTTATAAAGAATGGAATATCCAAAATCGCCGTTTGGAACAAATGAAACACTTCCAGGATTCAACGGATAAATACCTTCAATTAAACCGGATACTGTTCTTGGATACAAAACACAGTTTCCATCACCTTCCAACAACAACGAACGAACAATAGAAGACATCCATGTCATTCTTGTCATGTATTTGTTTGGATGAATATCCACTAAATTTGATAGTGCATTACTAATTCTTTGATCGCCATTCTTAGAATTCTCCATTAAATGGATTGTCATACTTCCAATTAGATTGGCAATCTTATTAACTGCGCTAATAATTTCAGGATTCTGTGATAATGGTGTATAACCGGCTGACAATACAGATTCCCAATTTACTGGCATTACCGCAGCATAATTCGACCTTTTTTGTGGATCCGGTCTAATATTCTTCTTTTTGTTTCTCCTTGACAAAATAAGCCTCCTAATCTAAAAACATCGAAGCAGACGAATTCTTTTCTTCTGCAATCAATAATTGTTTACAAGCGATAACTGAACAATCGAATAAATCTATACGTTGGTTTGGCATTACTTTTTGGAAACGCACAAAATCATCACTGTCTTCTGTAGCTTTTACATTCCCAACGCAATACTCATACGCAAGATTATGCACGTAATAAAATTCTTGAAGGTTGAACTTTTTCTCGATTTCTCGAAAAGCTTCCGTTTTTTCAACGTACAATTGTTTCTGATCACGAATTTTAAAACCGGCTTTTTTCATTTTTAAAATGAATTCACGCGAATACCTTCTGTCGTATCCGATCCATCGAATTCTAAAACCTCTGTCTCGAACTTTTATGAACCATTGAATTACATCTTCATATTCAATGACATTCGAGTTACAACACGTTAGCCATCCTTCTTCTTCCCACCAGAATACCGGGATGTTATCTTCATCCGATTTCTGATATGCCGTACTTCGTGGAATAAACGCATGACTGATGCAAATATCCACTCCTTTATATCGGCCATAAATACAAACTCCGGTTAAATCGTGCAGTTTGGATAAATCCGCACCGCCATACCATTTGATAGGAAGTTTGGCCAATTCATCAATCGTCCAATTATACTTGGCATCGGATGTCTTCACGACATTCATATCAAAATATGTGTCGATTTGATTTGTAAAAACATTCAATGATTTCGCGAAGAAATCTTTTCTTTGTTGAGGATCGTTCTGCGCCTGGATCGCATCATTCATTAAGTCTTCGGCACGAACCGATTGACCAATACCAGGATTGGCCATTGCCTGAACATCTGGATTCATGTAATCCAAAAACTTTGCGCCTTCCTCATTTTCCGTTAGATCGGCTTCGCAAATAAAAACGAAGTATTGCTCGTCGTCTACTTCGCCATCTAAAATCTTTTTACAATATCGAACTCTTTGTGCTAAGAAACTGTTTGGATCATCTCCAGCAGTTGAAATACCAATAATCAATTTATTTGCGTAAGCTTTCATAGCTTCTTTAAACAAATTGTATTGTTTCGGCTTTTTAAACGCGTGAACCTCATCGGCAATCGCAAAGTTACAGTTAAATGAATCTTGTGCATCTGGATTTGTGGCCAACGCATTTAATTCAAACATTCCGTCAGACATTTCTGCTTTTATAGAATGTTCGTTGTTGTTGTCGATAATATGAAACAATCCGCCATCCTCATCAGATTCGCCCATGTTTCTTACGTTGTATTTCAAAAAATTGAATGTTTCCAATGTTTGTTTCAAGGCTGCAGCCACAACATAAATCTTTGATCCGGATTTTCGATAAAGTAATCCAACCGCATACGCTAATGCTGCGGAAAATGATGTTTTAACATTTTTTCGAGGAATAAATATCAAAGCCTCATGATATTTCTTTATCTTTGTTCCTTTTCGATAGATTCCAAACAGGTTGTAGATAATGAATTTATGAAAAGGCATCAAAATAAAAGGAGTACCTCGTAAAGGTTCTCCGTCTTGTGTTTCGCCTTGCATATGACAAATCGTCTTCTGGATGATTGAGATAATGAAATCTGCATCCTTTGGATTGAATTCATATCTTTCATCTTCTAAATCTCTATAAAATCTATCAATTGCTTTTATACGATAAATATTGGCTTTGATTTTTCCACTCTTACAATCTTCACAATATTTCTGTACTTCTGAAAAATACTTTCCATTATACACTACTTAACACCTGCGCCAATCTACTTTGTTTTGCGGATTCAAGTCCGTTTGATTTAATCGCTTTTAATCCTTTTGGAGTTAATCCTAAAGTTGTTTCGATTGTAAGAAGATTCTTTTGAAGAGCTTCGATGGCCAAATATTCTGCAGTCTTACGAATATTCTCATTTCCGGATTTATTTTTAAAAGTCTCTGTCACTTTGCACCCCTCTTCGAACCACTTTTGATACAACAAATCGTACTGAAATCGCATCTCCGCATACCTATGAATTGTTACATCGAACTCTTTCTTGTAAGTTCCGATTTCTTGCATATATAAAACTGT
>ULVW01002587.1_pt1 | contig 34200 bp, 29 predicted proteins | sample 1959801 | NCBI WGS metagenome assembly ULVW01 (sample SAMEA4835796, study PRJEB28245) | human gut metagenome | biome: gut microbiome; material: fecal sample | place: Denmark | collected 2008
CACATGCGCATTCCGGACTATCGTCCTTCATGCTTATGTGTGTTTATCCGTCAAATAAATAAACAGCGTTGTCTGTACACAGACACGCTGCTTATTTGCTTGACGGATTTATTTTTACATCTTGAACATTTTCTTTTTCTTGAGGATTAGGGCTATGATAATACAGATCAGAACGATGATGCCACATACAATGTAGAAGCCGTATGGGGTTTCTGCGAGAGGCATCCACTTACCTGATACGTTCATTCCATAGATACCGGATATGATCGTCGGGATCGCCATTACGATGGTGATAGCCGCTAAGAACTTCATGATATTGTTCAGGCGGTTATTGATAATCGTCGTCATCAGTTCTCTTGTACCGCTTATGATATCTCGATAGATTCCGGTCATCTCGATAGCCTGTTTGTTCTCGACCATAACATCATCCAGAAGCTCCTGATCCTCCGGATACTGCTTGATGCTGCTGTATCTTGCAAGCTTATCTAATACAACTCCGTTTGCACGAAGTGATGTTGCAAAGTATACAAGGTTAGATTCCAGTTCGTGAAGATCAATCAGATCCGCATCCTCTGTCTCATCCTGGATCCGTTGCTCGATCAGATTTCTTCTGCGATCCATAACTCGCAGATAATACTGATAGGTCATGCAGTTTCTATATAAAATCTGGTACATGAAGCGCATCCGTTTCTTTGTACTGAATTCCTTTACCTTTGACTCAATAAATGCATCCAGAACAGGCGTATCCTCCGCGCATACCGTGATCAGAATGTCCTTTACGAGGATAATACCCAAAGGAATAGTTGTATATGCTTCGCGTTCATTTCTCATCTCGATCGACGGAATATCGACAAGGATCAGTGTATAACCATCTTCGACCTCCACACGGGAGCTCTCCTCATCATCCAATGCAGCTCTGACATCTGCCAGATCAATCTCAAAATCTTCTGCAATCAGTTTGGTCTCATCTACTGTAGGTTTCGTCATACAAACCCACATATTGTCTTCATATTCTGTTATCTCTGACAAAACCTTATGATCTGTTCTGTAGAACTTTATCATGCCAAACTACCCACTTTCATATATGGTTTCTTCCATATGAGGCTTTCTAACCGAATCTATATTAACACAAAAGCCCACCATGTTCAATCTCAAACCTTATTTTTTACATTCTGTCTGCCGCAGCAAATAGAAAACTGCTCCAAAAGAAACGGTTGTTTTTCCTTTCTGAGATGTATATAATGATGGCATTGAGATTTTATGAAATGAGGTTTTTCTATGGATGCCTATACAAGCTTCGCGCAGGTATACGATGAGCTGATGGATAACATTCCTTATGACGAATGGATATCTTATATCACCAGCCTGCTCCATGAATACAATATCACCGAAGGTCTGGTTGCCGAGCTTGGTTGCGGAACGGGAACGATCACGGAAGGACTTGCAGCCGCAGGCTATGATATGATCGGAATTGATGTGTCTTCCGATATGTTGGAGATTGCAAATGAAAAAAAGATTGCGAATGGTTTCTCATCCATTATGTATCTCCAACAGGATATGTGTTCCTTTGAATTATATGGAACAGTAAATGCCATTGTATGCGTCTGTGACAGCATCAACTATCTGTCAAATACAGATCAGATCACTACCGTTTTTTCTCTTGCAAATAATTATCTGGAAGCAGGGGGTATCTTTATCTGTGATTTTAAGACCAAACACTATTTCCGGGATGTCGTTGCAGATTCAGTGATTGCTGAGGATCGGGATGATGTCAGCTTCATTTGGGATAATTATTATGATGAGGAACAAAATGTCAACGAGCTTGCACTCAGCCTGTTTCTGAAAGAGGAGAACGACCTGTACCGAAAAACGCAGGAATTCCATTACCAGATCGGACTGACCTGTGAGGACATGATTCGTTGTGTAGAACAGGCAGGTATGGAGCTTCTTGCCATGTATGATGCATTTACGCACACGCCAGCAACCGATGACAGTGAACGTGTCTATGTGATAGCCAGAGAAAAACATCACGAAGGCAAATTATATATCTGATCTCCTGCCCGTAGTGATTTTAGTCATCAATTTTTTATTAAGCACTACTTTTATAAGTACAAGCATTATTTTGTTATTAATCAGCACTTTATAAATGCAGGTATTATTTTTAAAAAGGCACCTTAAAAGTGCAATATTTTACGTTATATATAGAAAGAACGAGGAATAACATATGAGTGATTATATTATCAGAGGTATGGCGGCAGATGGACAGGTTCGTTTCTTTGCCGGCACCACAAAGGAAATCGTTGAAACAGCAAGAAGTATTCACAATACCAGTCCGGTTGCTACTGCTGCCCTCGGTCGTCTGCTGACCGCAGGTGCATTGATGGGGGCTGCATGTAAGAATGACTCCGATCTGCTAACGCTCCAGATCCAGTGCAGCGGTCCGATCGGCGGACTGACAGTGACTGCTGATGCGCACTGCAATGTCAAAGGCTATGTCAACAATCCGGAGGTTATCCTGCATGCAAATGATAAGGGAAAACTGGATGTCGCTAAAGCTCTTGATATGGGCGTGCTCTCCGTGATCAAGGATATCGGTTTAAAAGAGCCTTACATCGGTCAGACCCAGCTTGTTTCAGGTGAGATTGCAGAAGACCTGACATATTATTTTGCAACCTCAGAACAGATTCCAACTTCTGTAGCTTTAGGTGTTCTGATGGAGAAGAACAACACAGTAAAACAAGCCGGGGGCTTTATCATTCAGCTTATGCCATTTGCATCCGAGGAACTGATCTCTGATCTGGAAAAACGTCTGGGTGAATTCACATCCATTACCGCTCTCCTCGACCAGGGTATGGAACCGCTTGATATCGTGAAGCAGATCTTTGAAGGCTATAATGTAGAAGTTACCGATACCATTCCTACGAAGTGGCACTGCAACTGCAGCAAGGAACGTTTCTCACAGGCCGTTATCAGTCTCGGTAAAAAAGAGATCGCAAATCTGCTCGCAGACAATAAGCCGATCGAGGTAAACTGCCAGTTCTGCAACTCGTCTTACACCTTCTCACCGGAAGAACTGGAAAATATGTTACTTGGCAAATAAAACAGAAAACGCTGATCTGTTCCTATGTGAGTGAATATTACAAAAAGAGTTTATCGGTAATGTGAATATGCACACCTATTATTACGCAAGACGCTTGCACTCTATTTCAACGCAACGGTACTAAGTTCTTCGCCTATGGCGACTCACTAAGAACCGGCGTTAAAACAGGCTTGCTTCATAATAGTATACATGTTCACATCGCCGATAAACTCTTTTATAATTCACTTAATTCGTATAGAAACAGATCAGCGTTTTCTATATTCTTGAATTGTCTCTATTATTTATCACTTCTTATTATGGTAACGAGTGATGTCAGCAGCAAGAACATCGGATAAAAAAGCTTCGGCATGATCTGAAAAGCAGAAATGGAATCACCCAGTTCTCCTACCGCGGCAATTGCGACTAACATCTGCGCACCATATGGGATTATCCCTTGAAAGATACAGGAAAAGGTATCAAGCAAAGAGGCAGTCTTCTTCGGAGAGATTCCATATTCCTGTGCCATTTCTCCGGCAATCGGATTTGCCATAACGATCGCTACCGTATTGTTTGCAGTTGCAATATCCATTGTTCCGACTAACAACCCCATTCCGAGCTGTCCGCCTTTCTTTCCTCGAAAGATCCTGTGTATCCAACTGAGAAGTGCATCGAAACCGCCATATTCCCGAATCAGTGCACATAACGCCGCAACTAATATTGCTACCATACAGGTTTCAAACATTCCGGAAACACCGGAGCCCATATTTGTCAGAAGATCAACAGGTGCAGTATGTCCCCATATCAGCATAATAACTGCTCCGGATACAATTCCCGTAAGTAATACGATAAATACATTCAGCCCTATAATTCCACCGATCAGCACCAGAACATACGGTATGATCTGCACCAGATTATAAGACTGGCTGACCTGACCCTGTATGTCGGTCTGAAATGAAAGTACAAGAATTAATATCAGCGTTATAACCGCTGCCGGAAAAGCGATCCAGAAATTCTCCCGGAATTTGTCTTTCATCTCACATCCCTGTCCATTACATGCCGCAATCGTCGTATCTGAGATAAAAGAAAGATTATCTCCAAACATTGCTCCACCCATAACCGATGCAACACAAAATGCCATATCAAAGCCAGATGCCCTCGACACTGCAACAGCAATCGGCGTTAACAATGTGATCGTTCCAACTGAAGTTCCCATAGCAACTGATACAAAGCAGGCAACAACAAACAAAACCGCTACTGAAAATCTTGCCGGAATCAGTGTCAGCATAAAATATGCTACACTCTCTGCGCTGCTTCTTCCGACTACCCCGACAAATGAACCCGCTGCCAGGAAGATCAACAGCATCGTTATAATATTCTTATCCCCAACTCCCTGTGCCATAATCTCAAGCTTCTTATCAAATACCAATTCCCGGTTCTGGATACATGCGACCAGAATAGCTGCAAGAAATGCCACGATGATAGGCACATTATAAAAGCCCATCGGAATTTTCATCACATATTCAAATATAATCCCAAGTCCCAGATACAATACCAGAAATACACCGATCGGCAACAGTGCGATCGCTCTGCCCTTTTTCTCATTCATTTTAATACCTCTCCAAATCACTTATTTAGCAGGAACCGTTCCCGCCTGTCATACTTTCTAATAATAACATATTTTTGTACAGTTCGGCGCATTTTACCGAATATTTTGGTGTAATTTTCGGCTATCATTTCCATTGAAATGCTTTTTTTCGTATGCTAGAATGGTAAACGTTGTATTGTAAGTAATTTTAATATCATAAAGAAAGAGTGAAAAAAATGAAGATTACCAGAGATGATATCAGAAATGTTGCGATTATTGCCCATGTTGACCATGGCAAAACAACATTAGTGGATGAACTTTTGAAACAGAGTGGTGTATTCCGTGATAATCAGGAAGTTACCGAACGTGTCATGGACTCAAATGATATTGAACGTGAACGTGGTATCACGATTCTTTCCAAGAACACTGCCGTCCGTTATGGTAAGACAAAGATCAACATTATCGACACTCCGGGACATGCTGATTTCGGCGGTGAAGTAGAACGTGTCCTGAAGATGGTAAATGGTGTTATTCTTGTTGTTGATGCTTTCGAAGGTGCCATGCCACAGACCAAATTCGTTCTGAAGAAAGCGCTGGAGCTGAACCTCAGTGTTATTGTATGTGTAAACAAATGTGACCGTCCTGAAGCTCGTCCTAAAGAGGTTGTAGATGAAGTTCTTGAGCTTCTGATCGAATTGGATGCAAATGACGATCAGCTTGACTGCCCATTTGTATTTGCATCAGCAAAGACAGGTGTTGCTTCTCTTGATCCAGATGAACCGGGTACAGATATGAAGCCACTGTTTGATACCATCGTTGATTATATTCCTGCTCCTACCGGTGATCCGGATGCAGGTACACAGGTTCTGATCAGCACGATCGACTACAATGAATATGTAGGCCGTATCGGTGTTGGCAAGGTTGACAATGGTAAGGTCGTTGTAAATGAGCCTGTTGTTATTGTAAATGAACATGACCCTGACAGAATGTTAAAGGTTAAGATCGGTAAGCTCTATGTTTACGAGGGTCTGAATAAAGTAGAAGTAAATGAAGCAGACATCGGATCGATCGTAGCCATCTCCGGTATTGCAGATGTTAATATCGGTGATACAATCTGTTCTCCTGAAAATCCGGACCCAATCCCATTCCAGAAAATTTCAGAGCCAACTATTTCCATGACATTCATGGTAAATGATTCTCCTTTCGCCGGTAAGGAAGGAAAGTTTGTAACCTCCAGACATTTACGTGACAGATTGTTCCGTGAATTAAATACAGATGTCAGTCTCCGTGTAGAAGAAACAGAGACAACAGAAGCTTTCAAGGTATCCGGTCGTGGCGAACTTCACTTATCCGTTCTGATCGAGAACATGAGACGTGAAGGATATGAATTTGCAGTCAGCAAAGCCGAAGTTATCTATAAGACAGACGAACGCGGTAAGAAGCTTGAACCATTTGAGATTGCATATATCGATGTTCCGGATGAATTTACCGGAACAGTTATTAATATGTTAAATTCCAGAAAGGGTGAACTTCAGGGTATGGCTCCTACCGGAAACGGTACAACCAGACTGGAGTTCCTTGTACCTTCCCGTGGACTGATCGGTTTCCGTGGTGACTTCATGACCGCTACAAAGGGAAATGGTGTTATCAATACGATCTTTGATGAATATCTCCCATATAAGGGTGATATGAACTATCGTTCACAGGGTTCTCTGATCGCATACGAGACCGGTACTTCTATCACTTATGGTCTGTTCAATGCACAGGAAAGAGGTACACTGTTCATCGGACCAGGTGAACCTGTATATGCCGGAATGGTTATCGGTGAAAATGGACGTACCGATGATATCGAAGTAAATGTCTGCAAGAAGAAACAGTTGACCAACACCCGTTCTTCCGGTGCTGATGATGCATTAAAGCTGACACCTCCTAAGGTACTCAGTCTGGAGCAGGCACTTGACTTCATCGATACAGATGAGCTTCTTGAGATCACTCCTAAGAGCTTCCGTATCCGTAAGAAGATCCTTGATCCTACACTTCGTTTCCGTGCTAAGAGAGATGCCGGAAATAAATAAGTATTTATGTTATAATAATAAATATTACAGTAAGACCGCAGGCAGCCTGATCGCTACCTGCGGTCTTTATTTGTAGGATAACAGGAAAAGCCCTGTATTTTCATACAGAGCTTTTCTTATCAGATTTATTAATCCTCCCATGGGCGGATTCTGTATTTTGCACCGATCGAATCACAGATTCTCCGGCATTCTTCCTCTTCCTCTTTTGTAATCGTGGTATCTACAGTCGTCATAACTACATTTGGTACATACTTTGTAGAACTTCTTGCAAAGTCAAGCATCGCATCAAAGGATTTATCTCCGAACTTACTTCTGACCAGTTCATGATACCGATCTGCATTCGGCGTATTCAAGCTGATCGATACCGTGTCGATCAGGCCTTCCATCTCCGGTGTGATATCTCTGCCATTTACAAGATTTCCCAGCCCATTCGTATTCAAACGTATCGGCATATGATAAGTCTCCTTTACAAATGCCGCAACCTTCTTCAACACCTCAAAGGCTTCCGTCGGTTCTCCGAATCCACAGAACACAACCTCATTAAACCGGCTCATATCGAATTTTGCAAATTCAGCAATCGCTTCTGCTGCTGATGGTTCCCGCTCTAACCACAGACTCTTTGATTCACCAACATGATCCATGTTCTGTCTGAGACAGAATGTACATGCACATGGGCATTTATTTGTCAGATTTACATACAGATTATTATGAACTTTATATAATATCTCCATACTATTCGCCTCCTGTTATCTGGCAAGCTTGTACAGACATTCCTCAAAACACACTCCATCGGTCAATGGAAGCTCCATCTCAACGGAACGTTTGATACATTCTTTAATAAATACACTTGCCTTCTTAACTGATTCTGTAAAATCTACATTATTTACGGCATCCGCCGCAAGAATCGCCGAAAAGACATCTCCGGTACCGGAGCGCGACTCTCCGATCTTCTTCGTCTTCACAACGGTTACTTTTCCATTTTCATAGCAGAAGTTAGCAAGGAAGCTTCCCCGCCTGATTCCTGTTATCACAACTTTTGCCTGTCTGCTCTCTGACTGTGCTGCCAGCTTCTCCGCCATAGCTTTCAGTTCATCCATATGCCAGTCATCCTTATATGGTGTATCCGTCAGAACACATGCCTCTGTGGTATTTGGAGTAAGGATATCAGCAAACCGCACCAGCTTTTTCATCTGCTGGCACAGTTCGTCTGTATAGGTCGGATATGGTTTGCCATAGTCACCCATTACCGGATCCACGATCACCTTTGTCTCCGGTCTTTTAAAATCCGTAAGGAACCGTTCCACTATACTGATCTGTTCACTGGAACCCAGGAATCCGGTACAGACACCGGAAAACTGCAGATCCAGCTTCTTCCATTCATCGATATACCTCTGCATATGATCTGTAAAATCTTCATAATAGAAGCTGTCAAACCCCGTATGATTGGAAAAAATCGACGTCGGAACCGGACAGCACTGAACCTTCATTACAGAAATGATCGGCATTGCTACTGCTATAGAGCAGCGTCCAAATCCTGAGTAATCATTTATAACTGCTATCTTTTTCTGGTTATTATGCGAGCCCTGCATATCTTATGCACCTTTCTAACATAAAATCTTGGGTGTATATCAAAATAATCTTCTATCCGGTAATCTATACATAAATACCTGATTTTCTCTGTTACTGTCTTACCTTGATATGAACCTCACGGAGCTGCTGCTCTGTAACCTCACCAGGGGCGCCACACATCAGATCCTGTGCATTTCCGTTCATAGGGAACGGAATAATCTCACGAATATTTTCTTCATTACGAAGGAGCATGATCATACGATCAACACCGGGAGCCATACCGGCATGTGGTGGTGCACCGAACTGGAATGCATTGTAAAGTGCTCCAAACTTTGTCTTCAGATCTTCTTCTGTGTATCCTGCGATCTCAAATGCTTTTACCATGATCTGCATATCGTGATTTCTGACAGCACCGGATGAAAGCTCGATACCATTACATACGATATCATACTGGTATGCCAGAACATCTAACGGATTCTTCTCATTTAAAGCTTCCAGGCCACCCTGTGGCATGGAGAACGGATTATGTGTAAAGATGATCTTCTTTGTTTCCTTATCGTACTCGTACATAGGGAAATCGTTAATATAGCAGAATCTGTATGCATTCTTCTCGATCATATCAAGTCTTGCACCGATCTCATTACGAAGCTGTCCTGCAAAGGAAGCTGCCAGTTCTTCTACATCGGCAATGAAGAAGATAGTATCTCCTGCTTTCAGATTTGCAAGCTCTGCGATCTCACTCTTCATATCATCCGGAATGAACTTATCGATCGGTCCCTTGTATGTCATATCGTCCAGAACTTCCAGATATCCAAGGCCTCCCATACCGATAGACTGAGCATACTTTAAGAGCTTCTCATGCTGTCCCTTTGACAGTTTCTTCGGTACATTGATCGCACGTACAGTCTTGCCATGGAATGGCTTAAATGTACATCTCTGGAAGAAATCTGTCAGATCGATGATACGAAGCGGATTACGAAGATCCGGCTTATCCGTACCGAATTCTAACATTGCCTGCTTATAGCTGATGATCGGATAAGGAGCCTGTGTTACAACAGAGCCTTCCGGTGCGAATTTCTCAAATGTTGCTGAGAGAACTTCCTCTCCTACTTTAAATACATCTTCCTGTGTTGCAAAGCTCATCTCAAAATCGAGCTGATAGAACTCACCCGGTGAACGGTCTGCTCTTGCATCCTCGTCACGGAAGCATGGTGCGATCTGGAAATATTTGTCAAATCCTGCAACCATCAGCAGCTGCTTGTACTGCTGTGGAGCCTGTGGCAGAGCATAGAACTTGCCTTTAAATTTTCTGGATGGAACAATATAGTCTCTTGCACCTTCCGGTGATGAAGCACACAGAATCGGTGTCTGGATCTCTAAGAATCCCATCTCTGTCATCTTCTGACGAAGGAAGCTGATCACCTGTGAACGGAAGATCATATTATCCTTTACTTTTTTATTTCTAAGATCCAGATATCTGTATTTGAGTCGGACATCTTCTCTTGTCTCCTTGGATGTCATGATCTCAAACGGAACCTGCTTGTATACTCTTCCAAGCACTTCTACGGAATGTGCCTCCAGTTCGATCGTTCCTGTCGGGATCTTTGGATTGTATGTCTCCTCATCTCTGTGCTCGATCACACCCGAGACGGATACACAATCCTCTTTTGTAAGTCCATCTAATAATGAAGTGTCTCTCATAACTACCTGAAGAACACCATACATATCTCTCAGGTCGATGAAGGATACACCACCATGGTCACGGATGTTCTCGATCCATCCTGCCACCTTCAGCTCTGCGCCAACGTCGCCTTCGCTGATCTCATTTAAGGTTCTGTTACGATAAATGTTTGAAATGGTCATTGTCTACATTATCTCCTTTGACTGATTTTTATATTTCACAGGTTGCATAAAAAAAGAACTATGCCTGCCCTGCATCCAGGACGAACATAATTCATATCCGCGGTACCACCTGATTTACTGTCTCTTATCTGACAGTCCCTTTCCTTGTTTCACGCACAATTGCGGCGCACCTACTACTGTGAGGTCCATTTCGCAGAACAACCATCTCGCATTTTCCGGTCATCTCTGCAAATGTCTTCTTCACGGGTTCAGCTTGCAGCTGTTAGAGTGTTATTCACGCTTATTCATTCTGCCGGATTCTCACCACCGCCGGCTCTCTGGGAGCGATAAAAAGCGCTACTTCTCTCCGTCTTCGCCTTTTCAATGTGTCAATTATATAGCAGGGAAAATGGCTTGTCAACGGACTTTTCTTAAAAATACAACCCCATTCATAAAAAAATACTTGCCACATAAAAACAATTATGCTAGTATTGCTTTAAACCGTTGAAGGAGAGTAAGTACATGATGCGATAAACATCCCAGAGAGCTGCCGCCGGTGGAAGGCAGTATGTTTTCCATGATGGAATGGACTCCCGAGGGCAAGCTGAACGATGTGGTACGATTCCTGTATATGCATTCTGTATGTAAGCCGGAGATGATACTCCGTTAAGAACGAGATATCTGTAATGTATGTATTTGCAGACAATGAGCGGGCGTATCTGATACGTCAAGCCGGGTGCACCGCAGGAAACAATTTCTAATGAGCAATCTCCTGTCCCAGCATTTTTATACTGGGGCAGTTTTTTTATGTCTTAATATCTATCACAAATCCATGCAAAATTCTTTGCCCACAAGGATGATGATTTTGCAAAATGCATGACATTATAAAATTCCCCGGAACATATTTATATATCCCATCAAAGATAACCGGGATAACTGAAACTATTTATACAAATGAATCAAGCATTGGAGGGTTATGATTATGAAAAAAGATGCAAACATTCCTTACAAAATCTATTTAAGTGAAAACGAGATCCCAAAAGAGTGGTATAACGTACGTGCCGATATGAAGAACAAACCGGCACCTCTGTTAAATCCGGAAACACTTCAGCCAATGACAGCCGATGATCTTCGTCCTGTATTCTGTGACGAACTGATCGCGCAGGAGCTGGATGACACCACTCCATACATCCCGATTCCACAGGAAATTCAGGACTTCTATAAAATGTACCGTCCTGCTCCACTGGTTCGTGCATACTGTCTGGAAGAAAAACTGCAGACACCAGCTAAGATCTACTACAAATTTGAAGGAAACAACACAAGCGGCAGCCACAAATTAAACTCCGCTATCGCTCAGGCTTATTATGCTAAGCAGCAGGGTTTAAAGGGTGTTACAACCGAGACCGGTGCCGGTCAGTGGGGAACCGCCCTCTCTATGGCATGCTCCTACTTTGGTCTGGACTGTCAGGTATATATGGTTAAGGTTTCCTATGAACAGAAGCCATTCCGTCGTGAAGTTATGCGTACCTACGGTGCAACCGTAACTCCATCTCCTAGTACCACAACAGAGGTTGGCCGTAAGATCCTTGCTGAGCATCCTGGAACAACCGGAAGCCTTGGCTGTGCCATCTCAGAAGCTGTTGAAGCAGAGTCCAAGCAGGAAGGCTATCGTTATGTACTCGGAAGTGTACTGAATCAGGTATTACTTCACCAGACTGTTATCGGTCTTGAAACAAAAGCAGCACTTGACAAATATAACATCACACCGGATATCATCATCGGATGTGCCGGTGGCGGTTCAAACCTCGGTGGTCTGATCTCCCCATTTGCAGGCGAGGTTCTCCGTGGTGAAAAGAACTACCGGATCATTGCTGTAGAACCGGCATCCTGCCCAAGTCTGACAAGAGGTGTCTATGCCTATGATTTCTGTGATACCGGCAAGGTATGTCCACTGGCAAAGATGTACACCCTCGGAAGCGGATTCATTCCTTCACCAAACCATGCAGGCGGACTTCGTTATCACGGTATGAGCCCTGTTGTATCCCAACTCTATCATGATGGCATCATCGAAGCCAGAAGCGTTGAACAGACGGCAGTATTTGAAGCAGCAACCCAATTTGCAAGAGTGGAAGGTATTCTTCCTGCTCCTGAAAGCAGCCACGCGATCCGTGTCGCTATCGACGAGGCACTGAAATGTAAAGAAACCGGCGAAGAAAAGACGATCGTCTTTGGTCTGACCGGAACCGGCTACTTTGATATGGTGGCTTATGGCAAATATAACGATGGTGAGATGAGCGATTATATTCCTACCGACGAAGATCTGAAGGCAGGTTTTGACGGAATCCCTCATTTTCCTGGAAATGAATTCTAAACTTCCCCTATAAAAAAGGAAGCTGGCAATACATATTATTACGCAAGACGCTTTCGCTCTATTTCTCATGTAGCGGTACTAAAGTTCTCCACTTCGTGGCTCACTAAGTATCGACATTCGAAAAGGCTTGCTCCATAATAGTATTGTCAGCTTCCTTTTTCTAGTATTCAACTTATAGGCTATGTTTGCAACAGCTTCCGGACTTCGGTGTTGTAGGTATCCGGATCGTTGGCTTTGCGGATCTTTTTTAATATCTTCTGCTGGTCGGGAGCTTCAAAAAGACATTCCATAAACGACCACAACTCTTTCATCTTAAACATGACATTTCTCGCCCCAAGCCCTGCTTCCATATAACCGGCAAACAGTTCATCGTGGAATGCCAGAAGGATTCCTGCGTTATAGCAGCACCTCTGTTCTGCAATCTCCTGTGGAAGAAACGGATTTCCTATGATTCCACGTCCGATCATGATCTTATCAACCTGTGGATATCGTTTCTGAATATTTTTATAGCCGGCTGCATCGGTAATATCACCATTATAGCAAAGGACACTTTCTGTCTGCTCTCCGTATCGTTCTACTGCCAGATCGAACATAGCAAGATCTACGCTGCCACCATAATAATCTTCTCTGGTTCTTGGATGAATGATCACTTCGGTAAATGGATATTTCATTAATACATCCAGTATATCCGGGAATTCATCTGCAAATTCCATTCCCAGTCTGGTCTTTACCGATATTTTGCAGATATCGGCTGCAAATATCTCCTCAAGGAAATGGTCCAGCTTTGTGGGATCTGCCAACATCCCTGAACCTTTTCCTTTTGAAACAACCGTACCGGAAGGACAACCCATGTTTATATTGATCTCATCATATCCCATATCAGTTAAAGCTTTTGCCGCTTTTATAAAGCCTTCTGAATGATTCGTCAGAATCTGTGGGATCACCATTATGCCCGTATTATGTTCAGGGCGAACATCCGCCAGCTCACGATGTCTGAATGGTTTCCCCTTTGCAGGAGCTATAAAAGGCGTAAAATACCGATCGATTCCTCCAAAATATTTCTGGTATGCATTTCTGTATATATATCCGGTTATCCCCTCTAAAGGTGCCAGATAGAGCATCTTAATTCTCCTTCCAATTATTAAAACATATGTCATCATGATAATCGCAGACACAGACTTCTTATACTTTTATGTCATCACAGCAGTCGCCAAACTCAGTACTCAAATATAGCCAGTGATATATGTTATCTGCATATTCTCACCGGCTATATTCTAACTTATATTTCTATTAAATACTTTTATTACTCTACGCTGTAGTTTGGAGCTTCCTTTGTGATATGAATATCATGTGGATGACTCTCTTTTAATGATGCTGCTGAGATCTTAACAAACTCTGCTTTCTCATGTAATTCAGGAATATTATGAGCACCACAGTATCCCATACCGGAACGAAGTCCGCCGATCAACTGGAATACAGTATCTTCAACAGAACCCTTGTATGCAACACGTCCTTCTACACCTTCCGGAACAAGCTTCTTTGCATTCTCCTGGAAGTATCTGTCCTTGCTTCCATTCTCCATAGCTGCGATAGAACCCATACCTCTGTATACCTTGTACTTACGTCCCTGATATAATTCGAAGTCACCAGGAGCTTCATCTGTACCTGCAAATAAGCTACCCATCATACATACATTTGCACCTGCTGCAATTGCCTTTGTGATATCTCCTGAGTACTTGATACCACCATCAGCGATAACAGGAATACCTGCATTCATAGCTGCATCATATGCTTCCATAATAGCTGTGATCTGTGGTACACCGATACCTGCAACAACACGGGTTGTACAGATAGAACCAGGTCCGATACCGATCTTAACTGCATCTACGCCCATATCGATCATTGCCTGTGTACCGGCCTTAGTAGCTACGTTACCGGCGATAACCTGAAGATCCGGATACTTCTCCTTTACCATCTTGAAAGTACGAAGTACGTTTGCTGAATGTCCATGTGCTGTATCAATAACGATCGCATCAACCTTTGCTGATACAAGTTCAGCAACACGATCCAGAATATTTGCTGTACATCCAACGGCTGCTGCACAGAGAAGTCTTCCCTGTGGATCCTTAGCAGAATGTGGATATTTGATCGTCTTTTCAATATCCTTAATTGTGATAAGTCCTTTTAATCTGAAATCATCGTCAACGATCGGAAGCTTTTCTTTGCGAGCCTTTGCAAGAATCTTCTTTGCTTCCGGTAATGTAATGCCTTCCTTTGCTGTGATCAGACCTTCTGAAGTCATTGACTCGCTGATCTTCTTGGAATAATCTTCTTCAAACATCAGGTCACGGTTTGTAATGATACCGACTAATTTGCCATCCTCTGTGATAGGCACACCTGAAATTCTGAACTTTGCCATAAGTGCATTTGCATCGGCAAGTGTATGCTCAGGAGATAAATAAAATGGGTCAGAAATTACACCATTCTCAGAACGCTTAACCTTATCTACTTCCTCTGCCTGCTCCTCGATTGACATATTTTTGTGAATAACACCGATACCACCCTGACGAGCCATAGCGATAGCCATTCTGTGCTCTGTTACGGTATCCATACCGGCACTCATAAGAGGAATCTGAAGCTGTATTTTCTTTGTTAAGTTAGTTGTTAAATCCACGTCATTTGGAAGCACCTCAGAATATGCAGGTACTAATAATACGTCATCAAATGTAATTCCTTCGCCTATGATCTTACCCATTTTTTTCTCTCACTTTCTTTTTTTTATTTGTAAGTTGATATAACAGGAGCATTCAAACGAACGCTCCTGTTATATCCAAAATATATGATGCTATGCTATCAAATAACCTATTTAATGTCAAGATTATTTATTACCAAAAAATTTCTTTTTTATGAGGAATTATCAGTTATCTTTAATTTTCTGCTACCGGAGCCTGATAAATAAACGCTTCCGACTTTCCGATATCAATGCTGTCATCACCAACCTGAGCAACATAGACTTCCTCACCATCGTCAAACGTGATATCAGGAATAAACAGAGTATTCCGGTCTATATAGATTGTTTCCTTCTTGAATCCGTTGTTGATCCAAACAAAACTGCATTCATTGAAATTCTCACCCTTGATATAATATCCATGGAGCTGCTCCGGCGCTTTCTCCGGGTCATCGGACAATTTCTGATAATCGCCTTCTTTTATATCCGTAATATAGATCGGTTCTACACCATACTGCATATCGGTAGGCTCATATGGCCAGCCATCCGGATACATATATCGCTTACCGTATAACATATCATATTCTACATTCCACATTACATCGCTGTATTCAGGATCATCTTCGCTGTAAAGTGTATGCACCTTCTGCATGGCACTCTTTTCAAGTCCGATCACATCAAACAGCTTCGTACTCAGATCATAAGCCGGAATGTCTTCATCTTTATCAATGAAATGCTTCATATTGCTCCATATGAAATATTCCGTCTGGTACAAATTTCCATTCTCTACGTCATCATTTGTCAGTTCAAATCCCGGTAAATGATCACCATACATTACCAGTACTACATCTTCATCATAATTCTTCAGTTCTTCAATTAAATCCTTGATAAATTCATCCATCTCATGAAGCTGATTGCAATAATATGTCCATTCATTGTCCAGTTCTTCACTTCCCGTACCTGTTACTTTTACCGGATAGGAATAATTCTCATAATCTAATTCACTCGGATATCTTCCATGTCCCTGAACGCTGACCGTGAAGATAAAATCCTTGTCCTCTGTAGATTTCAGGGTCTTCATGATCTCTCCGGTCAGTACATTATCCTTTTCCCAGTTTTTCTGGGTATGCTCTACGTCATACATGTATTCCATAGGGGTAAATGTATCAAAGCCAAGATTCTTGTATACGACATAACGGTCATAGAATGTACCGTCATGGTTATGCATCGCATGAGTAGAATAACCAAGCTTTTTAAACTGTGTCGCCATCGTCTCACAGGTTGTACTTCCAAGTACCGTCTTATATGGATATTCACCGGCACCGAAGTATGCCACATCAAATCCGGAAAGCACCTCAAATTCCGAATTTGCCGTTCCCGCTCCGATTGCAGGCATCGTAAGGAAACCTGACGAACATTCTTCTTTTAATTTTGTGAAATTCGGAATCGGATTCATATTAAAAGATAATTCTTTTACATATGATGGATCCATGAAGGATTCCAACTGAACTACAATTACGTTTGGCTTTCTCTTTGCAAATTTTGCTCCCGAAGCTTTCACCGTATCCAGATCATCCTTGATCTCAAGCATCTTTTCTTCACTGTAATCTGACGGCTCACTGATTCCGACATCCACTACACTGTTTGAAAAGCAATATACAAAACCATATTTATCGTATGCTGTTGCCAGATTTGCAAAGTTATCCGAGATTGCCTGTGCATTTAATGCAATCTTTGTAAACAGCATAACCATACAGAAAGATGCAACGATCAGAACCGTTGTACGGATCCTGTAAATATTTCCCTGGATTGTCGGGGACTTTAAGAACAATATGATAACCGCTGCCAGTGCAACAAATAACGCTACACCGATGAATACAATCTGCCATACTGAGAAATACTTATCAATGATAGTGATCGTATTTCTCGCCATCAGCATATCGATCGCTGAAAACGGAGTGATACGAAAACCTAAAACAATACAGTTCGTTACACCACAAAGCAGCCATGCAAATGAAATAATACCATAACCAAACACTCTCTTACGCATCAGCAGTGCCAATGTCAAAGTAAAAAAGATAATGGAACAGTTATACAGAAACACCAATGGTTCATTCACAATATATTTCATCGTATTGATAAATGAGTGTCTTCCCAATATCTCCAAAATAATATCCAGCACAATTGCAATCGCAACACACTGGAATATAGCTGTACTACACAATTTCTTCAATTTGTCTTTCATCTAAAACTCCATTCTGCCGTGATTCGGCAACCACTAACCAAATACTTAATGCAATCCTGTTATCTTATTCATAAACCGGTAATTTCAGAATAAGATTAAATCGGTTTCATTATAGCATTCCTTTCTTTTTATTCAATCCGCAAATTTTACAAATAATTACCTCATTTTTTCATTTTTTGCGTAATTTTTACTTACTTTTCTTCTATCTATATCTTTGGGAATGCTTTATATGATGGGAAAATATCATATTTCGAAGGAAACTACAATAAAACAATTATTAAATCTTCTTTAGGATTATTAAGAAGAAGCCCGGCGTTCCAGCATCGGGTCATCGAAAGTCAGTCGTCTATGCTACTGTTTTTCTGATAAATGGCAGTGGCTCATATGGTTGGTTTCAAAACCTTTGCTACATAAAAATAGGAAGTCTTAAATAAGACTTCCTATAAAATAATAAGAGCGCGAGACGGGGATCGAACCCGCGACCCCCTCCTTGGCAAGGAGGTGCTCCACCGCTGAGCCACTCGCGCATTTTCCATTGTTGTGATTTATTTGCCTCACAACAATGGATATGTTATCATAAGACGTTGTTTCTGTCAACAACTTTTTTCAACTTTTTTAAATATTTTTTTCACGCAATGAATTACCGCATTGAGCCTAGTTGTTTTCATCCTCTGAAGGTGCTTGAACAGACTCATTTTCAATGGTCTGCAACTGCCCTTTTGCTCTGCGAACATAGCCAACGATGAGCACAACTGCACCAACTAAAAAGCATGCAAATCCAAGAAGCTGTGATACACGGATACCGGAATTGCCAATCATTAAGGAATCTGTACGAAGTCCTTCAATGATACATCTTCCAAGGCCATAGCCTGCTACATAGATAAATGCGAATTCACCTGTAAACTTCTGATGCTTTCTATATATAAGAAGAAAGATCAGCAACATCAGATTCCAGAGTGACTCATACAGGAACGTAGGATGTACTGTTATACATTCCATACCATGAAGTGTCTGTGTATTTGCAAGCATAGTATCTGAGATCACTCCACTGTTGATCAGACTGTTTAGTGTTCCTTCATGTCTGTAATAATCAAGAGGGATTCCCATCGCAAATACAGAATCTGTATACGCACCAAACGCCTCCCTGTTGAAGAAATTGCCCCAGCGTCCAAGGATCTGTCCGATCAGCAGACCAAACGTTGCTGTGTCGGCAAGCCGAAGCACATTTACCTTCCGCTTCTTCGCAAAGATGCATCCGGTAATAATACCAGCAATTACACCACCATAGATTGCAAGTCCGCCACCTCTGATATTTAACATACCAAGGATGGTTTCTTTTACATTTCCCGCCACTATATACTGATCCAGTCGGAACAATATATAATAAATTCTTGCGCCTAAGATTACCGGAATGATCAGGATCAGGATAAAGTCCAGATACATTTCCGGATCCTGTCCTGTTCGTTTCGCTTCATTTGTCACAAGGAAGTAGGCAAGGATAAATCCACACATAATGATGATACCATAAAACCGGATCTCAAAGCTGCCAATGGATATATGATCACCTACATGCTTCAGGAAGATTCCCAAATGCGGAAAGATAATACTGTTAAAATATTCTGAAATTGTTTCCATTTTTTTGTTATCTCCTAAAGGAAGCTGTTTTATACATTGAACTTAAAGAGGATGACATCTCCGTCCTCTACCACATATTCTTTACCTTCCTGTCTTACCAGACCTTTTTCTTTGGCAGCTACCATATTGCCACATTCCATAAGATCTTTATAGCTTACAACCTCTGCCTTGATGAATCCACGCTCAAAATCAGAATGGATCTTGCCGGCTGCTCCCGGCGCTTTTGTTCCCTTCTTGATCGTCCATGCTCTGGATTCTGTCTCACCGGCTGTCAGATAACTGATCAGTCCAAGCAGTGAATAGCTTGCCTTTATCAGTTTATCAAGACCGGATTCTTTTACTCCAAGATCTTCCAAAAACATTTTCTTTTCTTCGTCATCCAGTTCTGCCAGCTCCTGCTCGATCTGTGCACAGACAACAAATACTTCTGAATCAAATTCTTTTGCATATTCTTTTACTTTCTGAACATGCTCATTTGATGCTCCATCATCTGCTACATCGTCTTCGCTTACATTTGCTGCGAAAATAACCGGTTTCCATGTAAGAAGGTTGTATTCCTCGATCCAACCCTGTTCGTCCTCATCTGTTACTTCAAGAGTCTTTGCAAGCTTGCCTTCCTCCAAATGCGCTTTGATACGCTGCTGGAAATCCAGCTCCTTTGCAAGCATCTTATCATTTCTTGCACCTCGTATCGTCTTTGCTATTCTACGATCCAGAACTTCGATATCGGAAAAGATCAGCTCCAGATTAATCGTTTCAATATCACGGATCGGATCAACCGAACCATCTACATGAATAACATTTGTATCTTCAAAGCATCTGACAACATGAACGATCGCATCTACCTCTCTGATATTTGCAAGGAACTGGTTTCCCAGACCTTCACCTTTGGATGCGCCCTTTACGAGTCCTGCGATATCTACGAATTCAATAACTGCAGGAGTGGTCTTTGCTGAGTGATACATCTCTGTCAGCTTGTCTAACCTCTCATCCGGTACTGCAACGACACCTACATTTGGGTCGATGGTACAGAATGGATAGTTTGCTGATTCTGCACCTGCTTTTGTCAGAGAGTTAAATAATGTACTTTTTCCAACATTGGGAAGTCCAACTATGCCGAGCTTCATGGTTATAATTCCTCCTTAAAACCTTGATTTATAAGGTCATACAACTCATACCATTCAGCCATATTACGTTATGTCAGATGGCCGTTCAAAGTTGATGCCACAAGGTATTTTTTCTCTGTATTCTTGTTCTTTACCTGTATAATGGCGCAAAAAAGCCCCAAAATAGCACGATGATTATACTACATTGGGGCATAAAATTCAATGATTATCAGCCGGTTGCCGTCAAATTACTGTCAAATTCCAAGACACATTCTCAGAATTCCCAATATCAGAAGATGCACCGGATAAAACAAATAGTTCACAAGCTTATTCTGCTTTCCACGCTTTCCATTATAAGTAAGCATCAGGCCAAAACCCAAAAGCGCCCATGGTTCCTTATACATCGATGCAAAATTAAACGGAATAGCAATAATCGGTCTGTCATGAAAAAGATACAGAAAATAACCGATCAACACCGCATGGGAATCATAATCCAGACTCAGATTCATGGCTATCAGACAAGTTACTGCTACAATTATAAAAGATACAAGATACCACAAGAACTTGGGCAGTGTCTGCATCTTCTTTTTCAGGGCATCAATAATCCAGATCATCGCCAACACCAGTGCAAGCGTAAACATGATATTATTCCAGTTTGGTTCAAAAAATACATTAGATGTACACATATCAAACGGAACCTCTGATATAATTCCAAATACCAGGAGTGTTCCCAAATATCTCCATCGATTTCTCGTTTTAAAATATCCCTCCACCAACAGGGAAATAAAGATAGGAAATGCGATCCTGCCTAATATATCAAACAGTTCACTCATAACTATTAAAGCCTTACTGTTAAAATATATGAAAAATGTTTTATTAACATGATCGATCAACATTGAAGCAAATGCTATATATTTCAGTTGTGCACCGGATAATAATTTTATCTTTTCTTTCATCTTTAATAACGTTCCTCTCCTACTTAAAAATAACTCTGTCTCTCGTCAATAGCGTAACAACCTCTGTATGCTCAGTAAATGGGAAGAGATCAAATGGTGTGATCTTTAACACCTGATAGCCATGTGTGGTCAGATACTTCAGATCCCTCGCAAGGGTATCCGGTCCACAGGAAATATAAACTACCTTACGCGGAGACAGAGTCACAACAGAAGAAAGAAATTCTTCTGTGCTTCCTGAACGAGGCGGATCCATAAACACAACATCAATATGCTCATCTGCGTCTGCCAGTTCTACCATAAACCTGCCTGCATCATTTGCATAGAACTCGATATTTTCTATCTTGTTCATCCGGCTGTTAATCTTCGCATCACGGATTGCTTCTGCATTCAGTTCCACACCGATCACTCGTTTTGCCCGGTCGCTTGCAACGATACCGATCGTTCCGATTCCGCAGTATGCATCTATCACCGTCTCTTTCTTTTTCAGATCCGCATATTTGATCGCCTTGTTATATAATTTCTCCGTCTGAACAGAATTGATCTGGTAAAAGCTTCCCGGCGACAGACGAAACCGTTTGCCACAGAGAACATCTTCTATATAGCCTTTGCCATAGATGACCTGATTTCGGTCACCTAACACCATATTCGTATCCTTTGTATTTATATTCTGAACGATCGTTGTAATCTCCGGATGAAGCTTCAAAAGTGCATTTGCAAAATTCTTCTTCGACGGAAATACCGGAGATGCCGTCACAATGATCACCATGATCTGTCCGGTCTGATGTGCTGTCCGGATCAGCACATGACGGATCAGTCCATATCCGCTGTCTTCATTATAGATCATCATTTTAAATGACCGGAACAGCCCTGTGATATCCTGAATGATCGCATCCGCCCGCTGATCTTCGATCTTGCAGCCTTTTGTCTCTATGACATTATGAGTACCCTCCTGATATCGGCCGGAGATGATCGTACCATTCTTCAGTTTTCTGAATTCCGCACATACTTTGTTCCTGTAATAATACGGATTTTCCATTCCCACGATTGGATCGACCGGTGCAAATCCTGAAAGCAGCTTTTCCATCTCTGTCTGCTTCTTTACAAGTAATCTCCGGTATTCTTCGTCTGTATATTCGTATGCCACGGGGTTGGGTTTCTTATTTGGGGACTGGACTTTTCTGCCATCCGGTTTTCTATTTCCCGGCCGTCCCTTTATATTTTCTTTCATATTTTATTTCCTTTCAAATCTCTCGTCTAAACATAGCAAAAACCAAACACATGGTCAACAACATTTCCCTGAATGTATATGACTTATGGCCTGGTTTTTTCTTTGCTCTATGCTTCACCTGTCAGGACGACTTTTGTCATATCGTGTCCGACCGCATCCAGATACAATCCGAATACATCTGCCGTGCGCATCCGCAGACTGGATGTATTCACACATGGGTGGCAGCCAAGATACTCGCCCTTTAATATGTCTTCATCCACCAGCAGCCGTACATGATGCTCCGTATCATTCATCAGTCCCATGACACTGACAGCCCCCGGTTCGATATCCAGATATTTCTCCATGTCCTCAGCCGATGCAAATGACAGTCTTGCGCTCCCGATCTGTGAAGTGATCTCCTTCGTTTTAAACGGCTTGTCGCCCGGCATCATCAACAGATAAAACTGTGTCTTCTGACGATTGCACAGGAAAAGATTCTTACAGATTGTCGCCTGCAACATTTTATCAATCTCCTCACATACTTCCATCGTAAATGCCGGTTCATGGTCGACTCTCTTATATTCTATTCCAAGATGGTCAAGAAAATCATATACCCGAATCTCCTTCTCCAATCTTCCTTCCGTATTCTCCGGTCTTCCATCCAAAAGTTCCAACAGTACTTTGTCCTCCCGTTCCTTATATCTACCTCTGCTGCTCTGTCTGCTGTTCATCCAACATATGTTCAAACTCCGGAATCGAAACAGGCTTGGAAAAATAAAATCCCTGAGATACGCTACATCCATTATCATAAAGGAAATCTGCCGTTCCTCGATTCTCTACGCCTTCTGCTATAATACTTAAGCCCAAATCATTTGACATGGATATCACATGAGAAATGATCGTCTTACCCTGTTTACTGTCCAAACATTCATCCAAAAACTGCCGATCCATCTTCAATACGTCAAATGGTGTATTCTTCAACATACAAAGGGAAGAATAACCCGATCCGAAATCATCCATTAACAATGTAAATCCCGCCTGTTTCAAACTATTGATATAAGACAATGATTCTGCATTCTCCGTTGTCTCTGTGATCTCTAACTGGAACAGCTCCATCGGAATCTGATATTTGTCGATCAGATTCTTGATATATCCTGCAACATCTTCTTTCTGAAGATAGGTTCTCGACACATTTACCGAGATTGGAAGTGGTTGCCTTCCGGTATCCAGCCATCTTCTGATAACTTTACATACCATCTCCCACATGAAACAGTCTAATTTGTATATAAATCCATTTGCCTCAAATACCGGAATAAATTCCATCGGCGACTTGCATTTTCCATTTGCATCAATCCAGCGCACAAGCGCCTCTGCTCCGACGATCTTCGCACGGCTTCTGTCATACTGGTACTTCGGCTGAAGATAAACCTGAAATTCTTCCCGTCTCAGAGCCTCCTCCTCAACTTCCTCGATCGCTCCCGTCTGTTTCACATGATTCATCAGCGTATCCTCATAGAATACAACCTTATTCAAAATCGTCCGCTTACCCTCTGCACGGGCAAGTCCTGCTTCATCTCCATGCTTGCGATATGCCGTTGAGCTGCCCGGTACGATATTCACTCCATATGTAATGCTTAACTTGATATCACCATATCTCCGAATTTTTTCATCAAGTTTATCAATAAATTCCATGATTTCTTCTCTGGAATTATAATAGGTCACGATCTGGAATACATCCGCTGACAATCTACAATGCAGATGTTCCTTATCACACATCACATCCAGCGTGTCATATATACCGAAGAATATTATCTCCTGTATCACTGCCATACTTCTCATTGATATACTTAAATCTACGGACATCAAACTGAATATATGCATACTCCCGCTCCGGATGCTCTGCCTGAAAACGCGCAATCTTCTTGAGAAAGAATGCCGGATTCTTATCATTGCTAAACGATGTCACAATCTCCCGATTCTCTAATTCCTGTTTGCGCATGATCCGTATCATGCCCACATACTCCCGAATCAATCCTTTTTCATCTTTCTCAAGATAACAAAGGACTGCCATCAGAACTTTCTTCCCGAATCTGGTCTCAAGATGCACCCATGTCTCCAAATCATCCATCTTGATCGGCTCTTTTGTTCCCTGCTCAATCTGTCTATACAAATTGCACATTTTATTCTTCTCTGTTTCTTCTATACATGTACAGTCGCAAAATGCTTTTAGTAAATTTTTATCATCCGGATTCAACTCATCAGGCAGAATATCATTTTCCTCAATCGTGTAAAACCGATCTTGCAGATTCGCGTAAAAATATATGGCGTCGCGGTGATTTTTCCTTATTCTGTTAATCTCTCTCCATGATTCAAATGCCATAATAATATCTTCTCCCAACAATGAATACTTACCTAATTTTACATGTTCTGTTCCCACAGGAACTTGCTATTATATATATATTAACATGTTCTTTAGCAAAAAGAAAGTTCGCATCCAACTTAATCATTCGAAAATCAAGTGAAATTTGGGTTAATCAATTACTTAATTTCTTGTTAATTGTCAACCAGTCAAGAAACGCCTGACAGCCTTCTACAACATCTTCATAAGTCTCCCGAAAATTCCCACTGTACCACGGATCTCTGACATCTGCATCCCGCCCGGCAAACTCCAGCATCTTATAGATCTTATCCCCACGTCTGTGTCCGGTCATTCGTTCAATATTCCTCATATTCATAGAATCCATACCGATCAGATAATCGTAATGATCATAATCTGAGGCTGTAAGCTGCACCGCCCGTTTGCCTTTGCAACTTATCCCATGTCTGGCAAGCTCTTCTCTTGCCGGCGGATACACCGGATTCCCAACACCATTCCAAATCTCTTCTGTGCTAGTGGCTGCCGATGCGATCTCAAACTGATCGGCAATACCACGTTTTGTTACTATATCTTTTAATATGAATTCTGCCATGGGGGAACGGCAGATGTTGCCGTGGCAGATGAATAATATTTTTATCATTTCTTAATTTTCTTAATTTCCTTTCAAAAAGTCCGTATTTTTAAGATTTTCGGGCATAAATGCACTTCTATTCCGCTACATTTTTCACAACCGAAACCAGCATCATCCGATGGTCATTCTTGGTAAAAATCTTAGTAAAATAATACCCCTTTATCTGTTTTATCAATGAAAAAATACAACATGCCATGACAAAATATTCGTTTCTTGTTTCATCAATATCGTCTTTAAGATTATCCCAATCTACATGCATATAAACATTTAGTGTAACACTAATTTCAGAATATCACATAATATATTGTAAATGCTTAGAATTAACACCACTACTTCCTTACATCAATTACCATAGCATATAACATTATCTTCAATTTGCTTAATTACATCATTACCAATATCTGTCACATCTATAGTATAAACAACATTTAATCGTGGGTTAAATATTCCCACTCTGCTAATTCCTTTAAATATGTCTTTACCAGAGTGCTGTCCCATTATCCAATACATTATAATCTGAAGCGTATACTTCGGAGATGGATTTTTACTTAAGACCTTAAAATCCCACAATGTATCTTGTGTCAGGAAATCTCCATCACCAGAATCAACAACATCTGTATAACCAGCAGTCTCAAATGTAAACCCATCCACTTTCACAGGTCCATATTCTTCAAAAAAAGCAACACTTCTCTCCACCATTACCCGTATATTAGAAATGGTATCCTTATCAGGTTCTGTATCTGCTTCGCCTAATGCATCCATTGCATATCTAGTATTACGAAGCCATACATCATATGTTACCAACTTGCAGGCACAAATAATAGAATCATCATCTACCCCTTTTATATGTCTTAATAATACAAATGCCTTTGCTCTTGCATCAGAAACACCAAACTTCTCCGCTACTTTTGCCCCTTTCAAGGAAATAGAAAATGCATCCTTAGCAGGAGTCCCTGACATGAATCTTGATAAATAATCAACTACCATGCCAATGATACTAGGATGAATATTCTCATTATCAGCTAATCTTCTGTTGTCTGATATATCTGTAATATTCATTTTAGATAATGGAAGATATCCACCTGTAGGTTGCTTAATCTCTGATATTCTCTGCGTTACTGATGACATTTTTCCTACTCCATACTCTGAACATTTTTATTGATAAAATCTATTTCTTCCGATGTAAAGTTATACTTTGAATATAATTGATCATCAATTTTTTTAATCGATGACTGCCAATCAATATCTGATGATTTTGAAAAATCTTGCATTGGAATCATTGTCCAAACAGATTTAGGTGTATGCTGCGTACCTTTTTTTACACTTAAAAGCATTCTTAAAAATTTTGTTTTTATGTAATTTAATAATGCTTCTGCCTCACCAAATGTATCAAACATTCCAATACTGATAAATGTATCAGTAACCATGCATGAGCAACTGGATTTTCAAATGCATAAATGAAATACCCCTTTTCGGTAAGTTTGATCTCTGACAAATCACTCACGGAAATCCCAAGTATTTCTGGTTCTCCGCTTTCTCTCCATCGAATTCCAACATAGTAACTTTGCAGCTTTTCGTTTCGATAAATAAATGTTTGCGCACTGAGCAATCCATCACTTTGAACTACATACACTGTCAGCTCTGTATCCTGACCTGTAAGGTAATTTTTATAGAAATTTTCCAACTCATCATAATTTTGCATCTCTACATTTTCTTTGATACGTACATATCCGCTTTTCCCAAGTATTTTTATAACCGCTTCTCCCTGTTCATCTGTAAAGCCATCAATTCCAGAAGTATAAGCCGGTGCATCGTCTATCATTACAATATTCTTATATACCTCTTTTACCAGTTCTGCTGCCATCAGTGCTTCCTTTTGAAAATTTTTACTTTCTTCTTCGGAAAGTAAACTTTTCGACTGCGGAATCATCCAATATGGCGAATTATCTTCGTTTTCCTGCCTGGACTCAGAATCATCTTGCCAAGACTCCATATCTGATACCTGTACTGGCATTTCCCATATCACCTTCTTCTCATTTTTAGCGCAAAAAAGGATGCATTAGCTTTCACGGCTTTTGCATCCTGTCTATTTTGCTTATTATTCAAATACCCTCATTATAAGTAACTGTAATCCTACAGTGCCATACTTTGTATAAACTCTTTGATTTCATTATAAATTGAATTCTCTAAATCTGGATAAGTCTCCAGTACTGAATCAACCCAATTAGGCCCATGCCCACCTACGGTTGGAATAAAAGATTCGAGTTCTCCTACAGGTACAACATAAATTCCATTTTCCTTTAAAATTGAGTTCATTTTCTCAAACGCTAAAGCAGCATCTCCGTGTGGAAATCCTCTTACACCTGACTTTTTCAAATCAGACCATATACTTTTTGTTTTTACCACTTCTTGTATATCTTTACTTTCTTTATTAGACAGTACATCATTCCTGTTTTTATTTAGTATGGCCTCAATGGCTGCTCTGGCTTCTTCCCTCTTTATACTTCTTCCATTCCCCAGATTTGAGATGAGAATTCTATAGTCCTTCTCTAACACCTCCCATGATATCCCAAAAGAATTCGTTATTGTTTTAAATATGGTTTCATCATTAAGAACATCTAAATCTGGAACTAACTTCACATCAATATTTAGCTCTTTTAATGAAAAAACTATCTTAGCCATGCGTTGCTTTCCTCCACAATGTATAAACATTGTTTCGGAAAAATGTCCTTCTTTTTGCTTCAAATAACTATCAATTATTGAATATAATCTACAGTCAGAATCACTTTCACAAAGCACGACAGTTTTGTGAAAAAGGCTTGCCATTATATTCGAATGTCTCAATAGCGGATCTCCCCATATTTTTTTGAAGTTTTCATTCCCAAGAATAGAAAAATTATTTACATTCCCTGTTCTGGTAATGCGAATCATCTTTACCCGTTCAGGACATACTTCAAGCAAACCTTTGACTATTTCTTCCGAGTGAGTTGAAATAAAAACCTGTTGATGCTCCGATAATGTTTGACCTATGATTTCTCCCATTATTTTGGCCTGTGGTGGATGAAGAAAAGATTCCGGTTCATCAATTAAAAATGTCCTATAATGGTCAATCATTAAATACAGCATAATACCAACAAAGCTTTTTATCCCATCTCCTTGATTTTGAACTTGCGGATATGATGCTAACTTTTCCGCATATGAATAAATCATTGATGACGCTGATTCTTTATCGCTTTCGATTTTAACATCATCCCCTATAGTCAAAGGTATAACAGATCCAAACAACTGGTTAGGAATTATGTGCTTCTCGAATGCTCTTTCAAAATCATGTGACAACTTTTTCTGATACTTCTCACTAAATGCAGCATAATGAATCGGACTCTGGTAAGTTTCATCGCGACGTATATTAGGAGCCGGCTCACATATTGTCAATCGATTCAATGTAGTCAAATACCCAATAAGAAAATTTCGGAGCTCACCATATGTTTCATTTGATTTCCAAGAATCTACTATTCCACTATATATACTGTAGGAAAGTCCTGTATAATACTTGTTTGGTCCATTAACCTGAACATTAGAAAACTTTTCAAGATAGGACTGCAAAGAGGAATCTTCCTTTTCAATCTTTATGCCCGAAACTACTACGCTATTATTATTCGAGCTCTCACACAATTGATAAATATCCTTTAACGTCTGGCTTTTACCAACATTATTAGGACCTACAAACACAACTATATCAGAAGGTGAAACCTCAAAATTTTCTCCATTATTAAATGTGATTTGACGGATATAGCCACCAAACGTTTCTGAAACCTTATGCTCGGAGAGCATTTTTTCTCCGTTACTTTCCATATCTACTCCCATCTTGTACTTCCTTTCACATATATTTTATTTATCAACCAATGCACTAAAATCATTTCTGCCGCACAGCCACTCAATGTTCCGTATCTTTGTATTTGGTATTTCATCTTCTGTTATAATTCTCCACTCGACATTCCTCTTTAACCAGTAACGCCTCTCTATCTCAAGTTTCTCCCTTACCCTAAGTTTTTGGAGTTCTGTTTTGGGTTTTACCGTCCTTGCAACATAACCGCCATCTACTGTGATCAGAAAATCTGTTGTCAACACATACGGGAAACCACTGACGTTATCATAAGGATACCGAATGCCACAGATATCTGCAATCCCAATAGCATCTGATATTTCATCAAGAGGGAACTGTTCCCGAATATCCATTGTTTTTTCAGACCAATCCAGAAGAAGGAAATACCGTAATTCCAAGTTTGACATTAGGTGATGGATTCTTCCCGTAGTACGGCCTTTTACACGTGAAACTATCCCCTTGGAAGGGAAATCCTGAATCTGAATCCAAGGCTTATATTCCATAAGTTCTCCCTTCAGCAAGATATTTGCGGTATTTGACTTCATTCCATATTCGTGTCCTCTTTGCCATATCCACCACCCCGATGTCATGCTTTTTTATTATTTCATGTTCACAATGTCATACTTTTTTATCATTTCCTTCCTTAGATTTTATTGTACAATTTTTTTATTTCTATGTCATTCTTTTTTATCAAGTTATCAGACTTTATTATGATTAGACACCTTCGTTAATTTAATCTTCCAAAGCCGTAAAAATGGCTCTGCCAGTAAGCACTATGAATGGATGTGTACTGGATGGGATCCCCGCAGTGCACCATGATCCCGTTTCCACAATAAATACCGACGTGTGTGACCGGACGTCCTGCATTGTAAGTTCCGGTAAAAAAGATGATATCCCCTGCCTTTGCATCTGCTGCTGACACCGGTGCACACTGGTCAAAAATCCCCTGTGCCGTGGTTCGTGGCAGATCATGCACTCCGCTGTTGGAAAATACCCAGCAGACAAACGCTGAACAGTCAAAACTTGCTGGTGCTGTTCCTCCAAAAGTGTATGGCATACCGAGGTATCTGTTTGCTTCTGTCATAAGTGCCTGTACGGTTGCATCATCATAGGATTCCGGCGGTATCACATTGCCGGTTCCTCCTCCGGTTGCGCCCGGTGTTTCCCCATAAATGGTCTGTTCTCCTGCTTCAAAATAAAATAACGGGTTATAATACTCCCCGTTATACAGACACTCGATATGAAGATGGCTTCCGGTACTGCTTTCCGTATTCCCGCTTTTTCCAATGGGATCGCCCTTTGTTACACTCTGTCCTGCCGATACCGTTACGCTGTCCATGTGGGCATATTTTGTGGTATATCCCTTACTGTCTGTGATTACCACATAATTTCCGTAATAGGCATCGAAAGCTGCTTCCGTCACTGTCCCGTTATGCGCTGCATAGACATCGGTCCCTGTCGGCACGGCAATGTCCACGCCCCTGTGAAGCTCCTCTGCTCCGGTGTTCGGATTTTTCCGGTATCCATAATAACTACTGATATAGTAATACCAGTAATAATCCACGGGTGTACCAAATACCTGTAGCCCGCCTTTTGTTTCCGTATAGGCGGCAAAGAGTTCACCCTGCTCACTGTCCATCCGTCCGGCAGTCATGCTTTCCAACGGGATCACAGTAAGGGTGGTACGAAGGATTTTAACCGTGTATTCTTCTTCCTCTTCGTACTCATATTCCTCCGTACTGGTAGTTCCATCCGCATTTGTTACGATTCTGGTTCCGGTCTTTGTAACGGTCCTCGTCCGTGTTTCCTCCATTTCCTCCGTAGTGAGGGAATACATGGCATCAAACAGTTCCTGTATTTCATGCTCCGCACCCTCTGCGGTAAATTCTGTATGGACTGCCGAAAGGTAACTGATCAGCGTAAACGGATCATGCCCGATTGCACCGAGGTTATAATCATATTCGTCGTACCCCGGATGGTCGGTTTCTATCGCATCAATCGTATTTTGCAGTTCCATTTCTTTCTGTGTGAAAGATAATTCTGCCGCATCAATCTCTGCCGGCAGGCTCAAATAGGTCGTTGCCAGTGTAGTTGTAACGGTCCCAAGGAACATGGACCCGCAGCTGGAAAATCCAGCCATAATCATAAGAACCAGAAGCCCAAATATACCTGCACCAAGGAGCAGGGACTGATTCTTTGCAACGATTTCCTGCAGCTTTTTGGCAATTCCCGTGACTGTATTCGTTGATTTCCGAAAGGCTTCCCTTGCTGCCCCTGCTTCCGCACCGGCTCTCCTTGCTTTGACATATTCCCGTTGGATACGCTTTTTCTGGAGCTGCTTTTAGAGCTGTTTGTGGATGCCCTCTTTGTTTAAGTGTGGGTTATCCCGTAGAAACTCCTGATATGCAAGTTCCACGTCTGCCTTCATTTTCTTCTTTTCCAGTCTGGAAATCTGCTCTCTTTTTCGCTGTTCTTTCCCTTTCCCATACGCTTTTGCATAATGGTATGCACTTTCCAAAGCCTGCTCGCTCTTATGCACTCCCTCTACCGCAGTGTTTTCCTTTTCTGCTTCTGCAATCTTCCCATGTACGACTTGACCCCCTTCTAGCTCTACCCGGTGGAGTACCCGTTTTTTCAGGCTTTCCGGCTGAAACGTTTTCTCTTTTTCTACCGGGACAAGAAGATACTTCGCTTTTCCGGTCTTTTCATCAAAAATCCTTTTCATGGTATAATTCTTCTGTACCGGAATCTCCGCTTTCGCTTTTTTTAAGTTTCTTCCTGCCTTTTCTGCCCGGTCTGCAGCTTTTCTTACCTTTTTATCCGCAAATTCCTCTGCCTGCCTTTCCGTAAAGATATTACTTGTTGTTTGAAAATCGCTGTCATCGATATCAAGCGGCTTTTTTTGCCGCCCTGCATTTTCTTGCCGTAACCTTCCTGAGAATACGCCGTTTACGGGATTGATCCGGTTTCTCTTCCGGTTCCTCACACACGAAGCTGTTTTCCTGCAGAAAGACTTTTTCTGCTTCTTCATCTGACTTTTGGACATTTTGTCCAGAAGTTCCATGGGAAGGACTCATACCTCATCCTCCTTTTGTATGACTTCCTCCGGTCTGGTATTCATCATCCGGTAAGTCTTCGTATCCTTCGGATACTTATCCACAAAGGGAATGACTACCTGGTTAAACAGAATGAGTCCACTTCCCGGTTCTGAATTGGTCACGTAGGAAAGCTGTTTATCCGAAAGTCCCAGTTTATGCGCTAAGATTGCCTGATCCTTGGCATTCTGGTTTAACAGATAAACAAAATCACTATTTCCCAAAATACCCTCGATTTCCTCAGAGCGTAAAAAATCGCCCACATTCTGCGTCAAACCTGTCGGAATACCACCCCATTTACGAAATCGCTTCCATATTTTCACAGAATAAATAGCAGTCTGCTTTTCCTTCAGAAGAAGGTGAAACTCATCACAGTAATAACGGGTAGCAATCTTCCGTTCCCGGTTTCGTGATACCCGGTTCCATACTGCATCCTGTACCACAAGCATTCCCAGCTCCTTTAACTGATTTCCTAAGTCCCTGATATCAAAGCAGACAATCCGGTTATTGCTGTCCACGTTCGTACGGTGGTTAAAGTAATTCTGTGATCCATGCACATAGAGTACAAGGCTGTTGGCAATCCGCTCTGCCTTGGGTTTTTGTGTTTCAGCAGGGCATCATACAGATCCTCCAGTAACGGCATGTTTTCCGGCACCGGATTTTCAAAATACTTATCATAAATATGGCGGATGCATTCATCAATGATCCCCTTCTCATCATTCTCAAGACCATCCTTTCCTCCTGCGATCAGATCACAGAGGGTAATCAGAAAGTCGGATTTCAGTTTCAGTGCTTCCTTATCGCCCTTATGTGACAACTGGATGTCCATCGGGTTTAAATAATCTTTGGAATTGGTGGCTAGTTTCACGACCTGTCCATGAAGTGCCGCCACCAGTGCAAAATACTCGCCCTCCGGATCGCAGATGATAATATCGTCCTTTGTGATAAGGAAACAGCTTAAAATCTCACGCTTTGCGCTGAAACTCTTACCGCTTCCCGGTGTTCCAAGTATGACTCCGTTTGGTGTACGAAGCCTTTTCCGGTCTGCCATGATCATGTTGTTGCTGAGTGCATTTAACCCGTAATAGATTGCCGGAGCTGGCATGAACAGCTCTTGCGTGCAGAATGGTACTAAGATTGCGGTACTCTTCGTGGCAAGGGTACGTTCTATCCCCGTTTCATTACAGCCAATCGGCGCAGATGCCATAAGGCCCTGTTCCTGCAAATACTGTAAACAGCGCAGGTCACAGTTTGCCTGCTGTATGATGCCGGACACCCTCTGCATCAGGCTCTCCAGTTCCCGCTTGGTTCTTCCATAACAGGTAATAAGAAATGTCATGTTGATCATCTTCTGGTTGCTTGTGTTCAGGTCATCCAGAAACTCCAGTGTATCCTTTTCATAAGTCACAATATCCGTCGGTAAAATGTCCATATCATAACCGCTACGGACTGCCTTTTTCTGTTCCTCAATCTTCATTTTCTGGATATTGGAAATGACCGCTTTCAGCTTCTTAATTGCCTTTACTGGATCTTCCGTCTGCATATGCATGGAAATCGTAAGGTTGGCATCAATATCAAGGAGCTGCTTGATCAGCTCGTCCGTAAACTTCGGTGTGATAATATCCAGCTAGGATACACAGCCATACATATTTCCCGACTTAAAGCGGTTCGGGTAACGGAAATCAAATCCCGGCGGTGCAATATAGTCCTTGACTGACTTACCGGATTCTGCCAAGTCCTTAAAAGAAAAGCGGAAAGGCTCCATGGTATCCTGGTTAAAATATTCATGCAGGATACGCAGTCTTTCCTTTCCGTC
>ULVW01101836.1_pt1 | contig 34182 bp, 27 predicted proteins | sample 1959801 | NCBI WGS metagenome assembly ULVW01 (sample SAMEA4835796, study PRJEB28245) | human gut metagenome | biome: gut microbiome; material: fecal sample | place: Denmark | collected 2008
ATATTGCGCGCATTGCGCAAGGACAAAACCAAGTTCTCGGCGAATTCCCAATTCACATTGTCTTTGCGCACGGCGCAGAGACAAAACCAAGCCCTTGCAGGCGGCTTTCCCTTTGCTTTTGCTTTACTTTGCGCATGGCGAGGAGAATGTATATTCGGCTTTGATTCCGCCTGATTATATAATAAAAATATGCGCTAAAACTGAACAAATTTAAACATATTGGAAAATTTTATGTGATCAACGTATTAAGAAAAACCGTAATGCTTTGTGCATAAAATTATCCGCGTCGCGCAGAATCCGGAACGCTAAAGGCAATTTCTCCGTATATGAAATTTTATAGGATTCCAAGCATTGCTGACACGGAAATTTCCGCAACAATTTCTGATAAAAACCTACATAAAAAAGCGCGCGGATTTCCCCGCGCGCAAATAAAAAGCAAAAACTCCGCAAACTACTATGCGTTTGCCAAACGCTTTTCTTTGACCTTGGAAGCCTGTTTGCCGATTCTATCGCGCAAGTAGTAAAGGCGCGCACGCATCGGGACGGAATCCCTATCGACTTCAATTTTGGCAATATTAGGAGAATTTACCGGAAATACGCGTTCAACGCCCTCTCCATAGGAAATGCGGCGGACAGTAAAGGTTTCGTGAATGCCGCTGCCCTTTCTGGCTATTACTATGCCGGCAAAAACCTGAATGCGCTCTTTGTCTCCTTCACGGACTTTCGCATGCACGCGAACTCCGTCGCCGACTTTAAAGTTTGCGACATCGGATTTAATTTGGTCTTTTGTGATTTCTTTCAACAAGTCTTGGTTCATTGTTATTCCTTTGTTTTAAAAATATCCTGCCTGCGCGCCTGCGTTTTTTCAATTTGGCATTGACGCCGCCAGCACTCTATTTCGGCGTGATTTCCGTTCAACAAAACCTCTGGAACTTTCATTCCCCTAAATTCCGCAGGCCTTGTATATTGTGGAAAAGCGAGAAGATTGCCGTTAAATGAATCAAACGTCAAGGAATTTTCTTCGCCTAAAACACCTTTTACATATCTGGCAATGGCATCGGCTATTACTGCGGCAGGAAGAGTCCCGTTTGTAAGCACATAGTCGCCTATTGAAATTTCCCGGTCTATCAAACAATCTCTTACGCGCTGGTCTATGCCTTCATAATGCCCGCTCAATATTATAAGATGCCCCGCATGCGACAACTCCGACGCTATTTTAGGAGAAAATTTTTCGCCGTCAGGACACATATAAATTCTAGTGCATCCGGGAGTTTGCAAGGCCTCTATGGCGGCAAAAATAGGCTCGGGTTTCATTAGCATTCCAGGACCGCCGCCGTACGGGCGGTCGTCAGTATTCTTATGTTTTCCCTCTGCCCAATCGCGTATGTTATAGACGTTTAATTCAAGAATTCCGTTTTTTTGGGCGCGCGCAAGCATGCTCTCTCCCAAAAAACCCGAAAGCATATTTGGGAAAAGAGTAAGAAAATCAATTCTCAGTTTTGCGCCCACCAGCTATTTTTTATTTTATCGGCGGTAAAACCGCGAAAAACATCCTATCTTCGCGCCATATAAACGCCCTACACGCAAAGACCCGCTGCGTATAATAAAAGCAACGGGTCTTGAAATTCCTAAAAACGGACTTTTACTTAGCCTGCGATGCGCGGGCCTTTTTCAAGACGGACTTGACAGTGTCAGTCGGCAAGGCGCCGACTCCCAACCAGTAATCCGCCCGTTCGAGATTTATCTGAGTTGCGACATCTTTACCGCGGGGACGAGGATTGTAGAGTCCGAGATTTTCTACAAATTTGCCGTCGCGGCTCGCCGTGCTTTCTGCAACAACCACGCGATACATTGGATTATGCACGGAACCGTGCCTTTGTAATCTTATTCTAAGTGCCATAATTTATGTATTTCTTAAAATTGAAAGGAAATAAGCAATAGAATCCCCCTTGGTTTGTCAAACGCTTTTTTTTAAATTTTAAGTTTATTTTCCTTAACCTCGAAAATTTGCGGAAGTATTTTTATATTTCAAGGAATAAAAAAAATCTCCCCGCGGAAAAGTTCGGCATCGCCGTCTATAAAATCTTCCGGAGGAGACTTGTAAAAAACAATTGCGGCTCTAGCTAAGCCTGGGGCCGCGCCTACTTCATTATATCGTCGTAAAATCTAAGTATTTGGCCGCGTTTTTCCGACTCGTTGAATTCCATAGCACTCTTAGGGTGCCTGTTGAGGAAACCGGTTATCATGTACGGATAATCAAATCCCCAGCCAAGCTCTTTTCGCATTGGTTCGATATGCTGTTCTATGCATTCCAAGAGCGGCCTCATGCGGTAATTGGGATTGTGCAGGAAACCGATAAGCATTTCAAGCTGGCAGTTGCCCGCGCCTCGCCCCAAGCCCGCAAGAGTTCCGTCAACCATATTCGCGCCAGCCACAATCGCTTCAATAGTGTTGGAAAATGCCAGTTGGAGGTTGTTATGGGCGTGTATGCCGATTTCTATTCCAAACTCCCTCGCAATCCGCATGTATTTTGCCATCAGGTAGCGGATTTGCTCGCTGTACAAAGATCCGAAACTGTCAACCAGATAAATAGCGCTTGCACCGCTTGCTCCTAACAGCTCAAGACCTTCGTCTAAATCGGCTTCGCGCACAGTCGAAACCGCCATAACGTTGACTGTTGCCTCGTATCCCTTATCAAGGGCGTCCTTTATCATGTCAACTGCCAGCGGAATCTGATGAATGTACGTTGCAACCCTTATCATATCCAGAGGGCTTTTAGACTTTTCGACTATATCTGTTTTGTAATCGCATTTTTCGGCGTCAGCCATGGCGGAAAGCTTTATATCGCGCTTGTTGTCGCCAATTATGCGGTTTACATCGTCTTCGTCGCAGAATCGCCAAGCGCCAAATTTATCGGGGGAGTAGATTTTTTTGCTGTTTTTGTAGCCGATTTCCATATAGTCAATGCCGGCGTCCGCGCAGGCGTCATAGACCGCGCGAACGACCTTGTCTGGAAACTGGCTGGAGTTCATCAGTCCGCCGTCTCTTATTGTGCAGTCGAGCACTTTTAATTCTTTCCTGAAGCTCACCCATCTGCCAGAAGAGCTTGAGGATCCGTTCATCGCTTTTTGATTCATTTTTTTCTAGTTTTTGGTTGTTGTGTTTTGTGCCACAAAAAAAAGACCGAACATTTCGCGCTCGGTCTTTTTTATATGTATGCAAATTGTTTAATATCCGCTTGCCGAACGCTAAGAGTTTAAAACGCTAAAGTAATAAAAGTAATAGCTGTTAAACAAGCTGCCCGAAAGTGGAACCCCAGACAAAACCGATGCCGACGCCACAACAACTGCGGTATCTTTTGGATTTAATGTAGTAGCTATCGTTTTCATCTGAGTTTTTAATTTTGGTGCAATTAGGAACTTTCTTTTATGCTTTGCAAGCTTTTTTTTATTTTTTTATTGGGAGCACTTTAAACTCCGCTAAATAAACTTCTTTGTAAAGCAGTAGAAGTCGGAAAATAGAGGGTCGGCGTCGTTCGGGCCGGGAGCTGCCTCCGGATGGTATTGAGCGGAAAACACGGGAAAATCCTTGTGGCGCAACCCCTCTACAGTGTTGTCATTGAGGTTTATTTCTGTCACAATCCCACCTGCCTTCTCTATTGATTTTGCGTCGGCGGCAAACCCGTGGTTTTGAGACGTAATCGATACCTTTCCAGTCTCGAGATTCTTAACAGGCTGGTTTCCTCCGCGATGCCCGAATTTAAGCTTGTATGTAAATGCGCCTATTGCGTGGGTTATAAGCTGGTGCCCAAGGCATATGCCGAATGTGGGATATTTGCGAATGAGCTTTGCTACGCAATCGTGGGCATATTTGACGGCTGCAGGATCTCCGGGGCCATTTGACAAAAAGACGCATTGGGGATTAAACTCCTCTATTTGTCCGGCTGGAGCATCCGCCGGGAATACGGTGACGTCGAAACCGTGGAAAGCCAGTTTTTTGAATATGGACAACTTTGCGCCGTAATCTATGGCCGCACATTTGAACAGCGGCATTTTGCGCTCGAAATTATAAAGGCTGGTGCCTTTTACAGTAAAAGGCTGGCAACTCCCGGAATCGAAATGGTACGGCTCTTTGCATGTCACTTCCCTTACATAGTCGACCCCCACAAGCCCGCCCCAGGCTCGCGCCTTCTCAACCGCCTCTTCCGCCGATATTCCTTCCGTGGAAAGGCACGCTTTCATGGCTCCAGCGCAGCGGATTTTTTTTGTTATGGCGCGCGTATCAACTCCGCTTATTCCTGGAACCGAATTTTTTTCCAAATATTCCTGGATAGTAGCCACGCTTCTCCAACTGCTTGCAATTGGGCTTACTTCGCGCACGACAAAACCCGACACTTTAACGCCGTCGGACTCTTCGTCCTCCATGTTTATCCCGTAATTTCCAATTTCCACAGCGGTCATTGCAACAATCTGCCCGAAATAGGAAGGATCTGTCAGGACCTCCTGATAGCCCGTCATAGACGTGTTAAATACGGCTTCTCCGACTACCGTTTTTTTTGCGCCAAAGGCGCGCCCCACAAACACGCTTCCGTCTTCAAGCGCAAGAATTGCTTTTCCGTCTTTGCTCATAATTAAAATTCCCGGAAATTACGCCTATTTTTTATTTATTTACAAGCATTTTTTTATCCATCCGCTCATAGCGAAGTGGAACTCAATAGCAATTCGCTGTCGGGTTAAAAACTTGAAAATCTGATTTATTTGGCGCGCATAAAAAATTATCCTAAAAGAAATGCTCAAAAATTACAGGATCCGACAAACTACCTCCCCCAAATATGACATACTCTAATAGCTGCAGAACAGTAAAAATACCCGCCCGGAATATTCGACGGCACGCCAAATTTGACGATAGGGAAAAATACGCAAGCCCGCCCAAAGCACGCCCGATTTACCAAAGTTCGGTTTGTTCAGGCGAAGCCAAAGGTTTTGCGCGGATTTTTTTTAGGAATCCCGCTCTATGTATTTTAGACGCCCCATACAGCATTAATGCCTGCAAGTGCGCCGGAGTTCCGTATCCTTTGTGTATTTCAAATCCGTATCTGGGATAGTCCGCCGCAAGCTTAGACATGAACCTGTCGCGGGAGACTTTGGCAACGACAGACGCCGCCGCCACCGCAAGGCTTGAAGCGTCGCCTTTAACAACCGCCAGATGTGCATAGGGAAACTTTTTCATGGGTTTGCCGTCTATTAGAACAACCGCTTTTGAAGAATCGGCGGACGGTTCGCCAAAAAGCGGCGCAACGCCTCCTGCCGGGCGAAGCCCCAAGCTATGCCTTTGGTTTAGGGAGCTTGCCGCGCGAGACATCGCAAGCTGTGTTGCCCCCAAGATATTCAAGCGCTCAATTTCTCCCTCCGACGCAAAAGCCGCCTCAAAATCGATTGCACCCGCCGCCTTGAGGTCTTCCAGCCGCGAGAAAATAGACTCGCGCATATGTTCAGAAATCTGCTTTGAGTCGTTTAATTCCGCAAGCAGCTCCAAAAATTTTCTGTTTTTATAAAGTGGAACCCCCACGAGCGCGGCTGCTGCGCATACAGGGCCAGCCAATGCACCCCTGCCTGCTTCGTCAATTCCAAGCACATAACTGCGGCCTCCGGCGTATTCCGCGTCAAATTCGGCAAGAGAAAATATTTTTTTATTAGCCGTCATCGCTATCTCTCATTTTTTCAAAGTACGGCAGGCGGTCTATCGGGACGTCGATTTTTATCTTTGAACCTCCGTTCCAAACTTTTCCCAAATCATCCTTCCACTTCCCCTTGGGGAGAGAAACTTCGCGCGAATCTTCAGGAGTCAAAACGGGCGCTACAAGATATTTATCCCCAAGCATAAACTGGTCTTTGCAAAGCTCAAACCCTTGATTGGGAAATTCGTATTCCATATGCCTTACAATAGGTTCACCGGTCTTTGACGCATATCGGGCAAGCTCTAAGATGTACGGCCCAAACTGCTTATGCAAATTGGCAAACTTTCTGCATATCTCAAGATGCTCTTTATCCAAAATGCGCCACGGGGCAACTGAAAACTGCATCATTGGCATAAGCGCATGTATCTGGCATGAACGGACTATAAGTTTCTGGTCTATCTTTGAAACGTCGATTGGAGTCATGTCGGGGTTTAAGAAAGAGCTGAACTCTCCGCCTCCAATCATATCCGGGCAGGCGTACGGATATCCCAATAGCCCCGCGGCCAGCATGTCGGGAATTAGCTGCCTTATGCCGTCCCACGAATAGGGCTTGTCTTGAAGCCTTTGTACCAGAGGCTGAAGCCCCATCTTCCAACATGCTCGGTATTCGTTGTATGGGAAGTCCAAACCCATCTTCGCCCAAGACTGGCAAAAGTCGGAAGGAGTTGCCCCGCCGAAAAAATCAACGCCGTAGGAAACGGCGGCTTTATCGCCAGCGTCAAACTTAAATCCGTCGACGCCGTACTTTTTCTGGGTTTCCAATAGTTTATTTTTTAAGTGTTCGCGCGCATCGGGGTTTGTGAGGTCGTAGCAGGCGCTCATTCCATTCCACCACTCGACTATAGCAGGAGAACTACCGCCTTTTTTCTTTAGCAAAAAACCGGCTTTCTTAAGCTCTCTATATTCGGCGGAATCGGGCGATACAAATGGGCAAATCCAGAGCATAACCTTGAAGCCTTTGGCATGGAGCCTGTCGGTCATTGCTTTTGGGTCGGGAAACTTTTCGGCGCGAAAATCAAAATTGCCGTAGTGGTTCTGCCAATTGTCGTCGACCATAAATACGCCGACGGGGAATCCATGCTTTATTATGTTGTCGGCATATTTTTCTATATCCGCCTGGTTTTGGTTGTACATCAATTCTATCCACGTGTTGTACTGTGGCATCGAAAAAAACACATCTTGCGGGATTTTTCGGGGCGCATCAAAATACATTTTCGCCGCGCCGAGATACGCGTCCTTCAAAGTTTTGTGGGCTATTACCGGCTCGACCTTTTCAAATTCGCTTTCGATTGTAATAACCCCGTCTTTAACGGAAAATTTAAACGGCTTGTCGCTCCAAATATACCTTCCTTTTGAAGACACGAAAAGCGGAGCGGACTGGTTTAAATAATTGCTCGCTGACAGGTCTTTTTCATCAAAATTATCATAAGGCATATGCGAGCCGAAAAACGTTGCAGCCCCCCACCATTTTTCGCCTTCCAGCGGCTCTATTGTTGAAATGTATGGCTGAGTATAAGCCGGAGACGCAAGAGCGCTTAAGGCAAGAGCGGATATAATTCGCCCTAAAATATTTTTCATGGCATCATTTTTTGTTGTTAGCCTCAGCGATCGCCTCGGCGGCAGTTTTAAAGTGGAGTTTCGCAAATTTCTTGAGGTTTTCTGCGCCGAATTTCTTTACTATTTCTACGGCCTGCCCGCGCACTTTGGAACCGGCGCCCTTGCCGAGCTCAAGCCCGCACTCGGATGAAAGCTTGCGCATCGCATAAATGTAAGTCGCCCTTGCCACGATTGAAGCCGCAGCAACAACCGGATCGGCTTCCGCCTTGGTTTGCATTTTAAGTTCAAAACCGGGAACATCCAACTGCTTTTGAACAAGAGGCTGTTTTGTAAATTGGTCAAGCATCCCCCAGGGAGCGTGGCGCTCGGCAAGTGCGCTTTTAATTGCGGCCGCATGCATCCACGCCAGCAGCTTATTGAGGTTGCGCCCGAACTTTATATACAGGGCGTTGTATTTCTCCATATTTGCGTATGAAACTTTTACAGCAACGCCCTTGGTGTTTTTTATCATTTTCGCCATCTTTAAAACGGCGTTGTCGCTAGTCACCTTTTTAGATTCGCGCAAATCGTTGGCGACCCATTCGCGCACGGCGTTGCCGTCGGCCACCACGCATGCCGAAACCAACGGACCAAAAAGGTCTCCCTTGCCGCTTTCGTCTATTCCGGCGTGAAGCTCGTACCATTCGGGATGCAAAACCTCGTCATACCCCATTTCGAACGCTCCGGTAATTTCAGGCTCCAACACAAAAGCCACAAAATCCTCAGTTCCCTTGCCCTGCACCACAAGCTTGCCAGACGTATATACGACCACATTAACGTCGCGGCTTTTATACGCAAACTTTGCGTAATCGACCTTATACGGGGCCCAAAGATGCTTGTCCAGCCACGCCTCCAATTTTTCGGCCTGCGCGTCTGTCAACACTTTAGTATGAAGCGTTTTCTTTTTCGGTTCGTCCGAAAAAAGTTTCTGTTTTTTGTAGGGATATGCCATTTGAGTTTAGACTATGCTTGGCGGCATGCGCCGCAATAAAAAAATAACGGTGCGAATCTTTCGCAAATTTTCCCGCCAACCCCGGTTCGGGGCATTTTTCGGTAAAATCGACTAAAATAAATGCGAAATAAAAAAACGCTTCAAGCATTTAATATGAATTGTATATGCGCAAAATGCTTGCACTTTGAAAGATTCTTTGCGAAATTTTTGAAAAGTATTAGGGAGAGATATCTTAGGAGGAATCTAAAATTATGAACAAATCAGTCTTAATCGTCATCTGCGACTTTCTGCTGCTCAGCCTTCTTAGCCTTGCTAACTTTGACAACATCCAAACCGAAGACGCCGCCGCCAAAGAGGAGGCTAAAGAAGCCGCAATAGAACAGTCTTTTACAGACTCGCAAATGCTCGACCTTCTAAAAATGTCTTTGGACAGCGAAAGGGACCGCCGCCAAGCCCTTAATACAGACGTAGAAAAGCTCTCCAAGTCGGCGGAGGAAACCCGACTTCAAGCCGAACAGCAAAAGAAGATTATCGAAGCCCGCGAAAGCGAATTGAAACAAATGGCGCTTACAAAGGCGCAATTGGAGAATGAGCGCGCGCAAATACTGGAAAAGAGCAAAGCACTAGAATCGCGGGTTGCCACGACCGAAGAGCGCAACATAGCCCTGCAAAAAGAGATTGTCGCAGCAAGCACAAGCCTCGAAAAAGCAGCCCAGGAGCGCATAGAATTGGAGCGCAAGCTTGGGGATATGCGCCAAATGGATTCCGCGTCTAAGATGAAACTGGAAGCCATACAAAACGAACTGAAGCAAAACAAGGAGCATTTGGAAAAGCTCAAGAGCGAAAGCGAAGCCCTTAAAAACGAAAACAAAGCCATAGAAATAGAAAAGCGTGCGCTTGCAACACAGCTTGAAGTTGCCACCACAAAAACTCAAATTTACGAGGAAAACCTAAAGCGCGCCGAAGCGCTTGTGACAATAGAAAAAAACGAAAAGGAAAAGATACGCGAACACGCCGAAACTCTTGCGGTTGGAGTGTCGGAGTTGGCGTCGTCGCAGGAAAAGCTCGCAAAAAATGTGCAGGACTTGCGCCCACAAACGCCGTCCGAGATTTTTGAGGGCATAAAAGAGTCTTTTGTGAGAGTCGTGTTCAACTACACTAGAAACGGCCTTTTAGGAAATTCCGAATCGAGCATAGAAATACGCGCAATTCCGATAAAGATAGACGGCAAAGTCTGGCTCATATTCGGATCCGGAGACACTGTAATCGCTCCTACGCCAAATGCGTATTACGCTCCGCAGACGCTTTCGGTTTCAGTATTGGGAAAAGCCTACCGTTTTTCTCCGAGAACCGTGTCGGCACTAAACGAGGACCCGAGGCTGTTGGCAATCCCCGTGCCCGACGAATTTATCGAAAAAGAAAAGCTGACGCCTCTTATCACGGCGCAAAAATTCTTCAATTTCAACGAATGCGTAGTGGTTAATCCCGCAAAATTCTATTACGGGCAAGTCCCGTTTAGGGCCGATTTTAAAAACAACGCATACGCGCAGCTCGACGTCGGGCTCCTCCAATCCGTATTTGGAACATTTTCCCCGTCGGAAGGAGACTTGGTGCTCTCTAGAAGCGGAAATTACTTGGGTTGCATGGCCAACGGAGATTTGGCTATTTTAATGCGAACATTCAGCCCAAGCAACTCGCTTAATGTAGGGAAAAAATACACGCCCCAGGAAGCCGCAAAGTTTGTTGGAGAACTGTCCGCAAGGCTAAAAAGCCTCCCGCTTTCGCTAAAATAGCAGGAACTTCTGGCTCATTCTTTATCGGCTTGGCAAAGTCCGTAATCTTTTGCCATTTTTACAATGGATTGCGGCGCCCCCATGCAAAGAAGCCTGTCCCCGGCGCCAAGCCTTTCAGAAGGATTGGGTTTGGAAGGTTCGCTCCCGCCGGAAAGCATTACATCCACAACTTTTACGCCGTATTTTCCCGGCATAGATGCCTCTGACAAAGTCTTTCCGTCGAGAAAAGACCCTTTTTTTATTTCGAGAGTGTCTAGGACGATTTCTCCGGACAAGGCGTCTTCATTAAAGTTGCGCGAAGACACTTTAGACAATATTTCCTCCGCGGCGGAAATCTCGCTCTCTGTTGCGCATAAGACGACAATATCTTCAGGGAAAAGCCTGGTGGAAGCGTCTATGTCGTAAATTGAAAATCCGCCACGCCTTATGGCGGCAACCTCTGCGCCGGTTTTCCTGCGCAGGCCGATTTCAGCGAGAGTCTTTCCGGCTGCGTCCGAAAATTCCCCTATCTCCACTTCCGCAACCGCCTTTGCCCAAGTGCGGCTAGAACGGACACTGTCGATTAAAGCGTTTCTCCTGTTAAACTCGGCATTTTCCAAATGCTTTTTCAAGACCGACGAAAATCTGCCCTCCAGCGACTTCCTGACACCGGAAAATCCCCGCCTAAAGAAAATGGCCATAAATGCGAGGCTGACCGCCAGAATTATAGACGCCTCCCCTACTGGCAAAAAATTAAAAACAAACGCGAAATATACCACCGCGAAACCCGCCATTATAAAAGACGAGAAAACGCCCCTTAAGAACGAGTGAAGCCTGGCATTCTCGCCCTTTAAGAAAGCCGCCTTTGATTCCAGAGCGTCCACAATGCCGGCTGCGCATTTTCCAGAGTTCCGCAGAGTTCCAGCGAGCATCGGCAGAGAAAGAGCCGCCGCCGCAATCCATATTCCAATCGCAAGCCATTCCGGATACGGAGTTGACTCGCTTTCTATTATGCCCGCAATATACGCAGAAACAAACATCACCGCGCTAAACATAAGCGTATAAACAAGAATCGCGCCAATGTGCGGAATAAAAGCGCGCAAATTTCTGTTTTCGGCAGCCGAGCGCGAAACGCTCTCGACCGAGCTCCTGTATATGTCCAAAGCCTCCAAAATCTTTTTGGGGACCGTTGCGCGCGCAAAACCCATTACGGCCTCCGACCTTGCCGCCAAAAACGGATTTGCAAACACAGTGACAAACGATACTCCCATGGCTATGACCATTATGGAAGGCGACATGACGCCGCTAGAAATCCCAAGGCCGGCTATTACAAAGCTAAATTCTCCTATCTGGGCCTTGTTTATTGCGGCCAAATACGCGTCGCGGCAACGTACTCCGCCCAATACGATTCCCGCAAAGCACGCGAGAGTCTGAAATATTATCACGCCGCAAGATATTAGAAGTATCGGCAGCCACAAATCCATAATCAAAGCCGGATTTATCTGCGTTCCTACAGATACGAAAAAAAGCGCGACAAAAAGATTTCGGAAGGGGTCGGTAATATGCTCCACCCTCCGCGAAACTTCTGATCCGGATATTATAGACCCCGCCATAAATGCCCCCAGCGAAAGCGAGAGATTCGAAATTTCAGCCAACTCGCCCAATCCCATAATAAGGCAAAAAATCAGCATTATTAGCTCTTGGCGGTTCCCGGATACGGCAAACCTGCGAAGAATGCGCGGAACAGCAAGCTTACCGACTACGAAAATAGTAATCATAAAACTCAATATCGCCAGTGTAGAACGGAATATCTCCGCAGCCCCGGGCAAACTACCCGAAGACAGCCCGGAAAGGACTACAAGCAAAAACACGGCAAAAATATCCTCTATTATAAGTATGCCTATTGCTATTTGCGCATACAGCTTTGAGAGGTCGCGCCGCTGGGCGAAAATCTCGATTATTACAATAGTGGAACTCATAGCCAAAACTCCGCCTAAAAACACGCCGTCGATTTTAGAGAGCCCCATTATTCCCGCCGAAACCATCCCCAAAACGCCCATCGCCGCTATTTGAAAGCTTATTCCCAGCAGGCTTGGCGCAAAGACCTTTTTAAGCCGCTCCAGGTTGAATTCCATTCCGACGAAAAACATCATAAACATAACGCCCAACTCTCCCAGCGCGGCAATGTTTTCGGACGAGCTTATCAGCCCGGTGAGCGGCGAAACCACTATGCCTACAATTATGAAGCCCAAAAGCAAAGGAAGCTTGAGCATCGAAAAAACGCGCATTGAAACCGTCGCAGCCACAACGATTATCGCTAGGTCTTTTAAAAAAAGTTCAGTAGAGTGGGCGTCCATATAAAAATAAAAAAATATCTTTTAAAGTATGTCGAGATGCAATAGCCGCATATTTAATAAATTTTGCCGAGAAAAAAATGAACAAAAATTCATTTTTTTGAGTGTTTCCGTAAATTTTTATTGTTAATAAAGCGGCAATTTGTAAAGTTATATCGAAATTTTATAAATTAAGGAAAGATAAAAATGATACCAGATATTTTGGCTGAAAGATATGCATCCCAAGCAATGAAGGATATTTGGAGCGCAGAAGGCAAAATCCTGCTCGAACGCGACCTCTGGATAGCCGTTATGAAAGCCCAGAAAGAACTTGGGCTTGATATCCCCCAAGAGGCGATTGACGCATATGAAAAGGTAAAATCCAATATCCGCATAGACAAAATAAACGAGCGCGAAAAAATCACCCGGCACGACGTAAAAGCCCGCATAGAAGAGTTTTGCGAACTCGCCGGGTTTGAGCATATCCACAAGGGAATGACTAGCCGCGACCTGACGGAATGCGTGGAACAATTGCAGGTTTACAAATCGCTGCACATCGTAAGGACAAAAACCGCATCGGCTTTGAATCTATTGGCTAAATCAGCAGAAAAGCACAAAGCAACGATTCTTGCCGCGCGCACCCACAATGTAATAGCGCAGCTTACGACTTTTGGGAAACGGTTGGCGGAATTTGGCGAAGATATGCTCAGGGCCGCCGAACGCTTGGACGCGCTTATCGATTCCTACCCCGTCCGCGGGCTGAAAGGCGCGGTCGGAACCCAGCTAGACCAGCTTACTCTTTTCGGAGGCGATGCTAAAAAAGCTCTTGCTCTGGACGAAAAAGTCAGAAAACATCTTGGAATACCGCACTGCTTTGGAGCGACCGGACAAGTTTATCCGCGCACGCTCGATTTTGAATGCGTTGCGGCACTCTACCAGATAGGTGCGGGAGCGTCTTCTTTCGCGAAAACCCTGCGCATAATGGCCGGCGCCGAACTTGCGAGCGAGGGCTTCGCAAAAGGACAGACAGGATCTTCGGCAATGCCGCACAAAATGAACTCCCGCAGTTGCGAACGAATCAACGGATTCCATGTAATCCTGCGCGGGTTTATGGAAATGGCGGCGTCGCTCGGAGGCGACCAATGGAACGAAGGGGACGTGTCTTGTTCGGTTGTGCGACGCGTAGTGCTTCCGGATTCGTTCTTCGCAATAGACGGGCTACTTGAAACATTCATAACAGTGCTGAACCAAATGGTAGTAAACACGGCAGTAATAAAGGCGGAATGCGCAAAATATATGCCGTTCCTTCTCACTACAACTATAATGATGAACGCCGTTAAAAAAGGACTCGGCAGAGAGGACGCCCACGAAATAATAAAAGAGCACGCCGTCGCTACCGCCAACGACCTAAGAGCAGGAAAAATATCCGAAAACGATTTGCTAAAACGCCTCGCCGACGATCCACGCATGCCACTCGACGCCTCAGAACTTGGAGAAATAAACCGCGTAGGCAGCGCTGCCACGGGGATGGCTGAAGCGCAAACTCTCGATTTCTGCGAACGCGCGTTCCGATGGGCGTCAAAATGCCCGGAAGCAGCCGACTACGTCCCTGCACCAATCCTATAAAGTTTTCCTGTCGGACGCCGCTAGGCTACGCCGAGAAATCCGATGCGCCAGAGCGAAAACGACAATTTGCCGATGTTTAAAATACTAAAAGAAAGCGCCAAGTCGCGCGCGAGGCGCGCGACGCTAAAAACAGCGCACGGGGAGATACAAACTCCCGTGTTTATGCCCGTGGGCACCCAAGCGACTGTCAAGGCTATGACCCCCTTGCAAGTCGAGGAAACCGGCGCTCAAATAATATTGGCAAACACATACCATCTAAATATAAGGCCGACTTCAGAGCTAATCGCCGGCTTCGGCGGTCTGCACGGCTTTATGAACTGGGAAAAGCCTATACTTACCGACAGTGGCGGATTTCAGGCTTTTAGCCTGTCTAAGCTGAGAAAAATCACTGAAGACGGAATTGCGTTCAATTCGCATCTGGACGGCGCAAAAAAATTTTTGTCCCCGGAATCTTGCATGCGCATACAAAAGAATCTCGGTTCCGACATTTGCATGGTTCTAGACGAGTGCATTCCATACCCGTGCGAAAAAAAAGCCTGCTTAAAGTCGGTAGAGCGCACGCTAAGGTGGGCTAAAAGATGCCTCGAAGAATACCGCAGCATAGGCCTTCCAGAGGCGCAAAGGCTGGCGTTTGGGATAGTCCAAGGCGGATGCTATGAAGATATCCGCCAATACTGCGCGGAAAAACTTTCCGAGATGGATTTTCCCGGATACGCCATTGGCGGCGTAAGCGTCGGAGAGCCTGAAGAACAAATGCTTTTCCAAGTGGACGTATCCGCGCAAAAGCTTCCACTGCAAAAACCGCGCTATGTCATGGGAGTTGGAACTCCTCCGCAAATATTAAAGATGATAGCCCTCGGCGCCGACATGTTCGACTGCGTCATGCCAACGCGCCTTGCACGCCACGCGTGCGCCTTTACCCTAGACGGAGAAATCAACTTAAAAAATGCCAAATACGCCCTGGACCACTCCCCTCTCGACGAGTCTATCCCAAGCTATGCCTCAAAATTTTCCCGCGCCTACATACGCCATCTTATAAAATGCAACGAAATGCTAGCCTGCACGCTGCTTTCAATCCACAATATTACTTTCTTTCAGGTTTTGACGCGCCAAGCCCGCGAACATATCGAATCCGGAGATTTTGAAGAATGGAGCGACGCATGGATTGCGCGCTACAACGCAAATAACGCCAATTAAAAGAATATGAAAATTACCCTAATGCGCCCATCGCCGGCAGACGCGCTTGTCGGAATAGACTTTAAGCACAAGTACTCGGACATCTATGAACACGCTCAAAAAGCTAAAAGCGCATTCGCCGACGGGACTAAAAAAGTCGCGATTTTTGCGGAAAACTCTCCTGAATGGGTTTTTGCCCTGTATGGAGCGTGGATGGCTGGCGCGGCTGTCGTGCCGATAGACGCCAAGTCGTCTCCCGAAGAAGCCGCTTTCATAATAGGCGATTCGGAGGCGGAGACTCTGTGCGTCAGCCGCGACAATCTCCAAACCGCAGAAGACGCTTTGGGCGCGCTGGAAAAAAAGCCGAAACTCCTAGTATTGGAAGACGTTTCAGGAGGAGACACTCCGAAAGCCGAATCTGGCTGGCTTATCGAACGCGAAGAATCAGATTTGGCGTTTATAGTTTACACTTCCGGAACTACGGGCAACCCCAAAGGGGTAATGCTTACTTTCGCGAACCTGTATGCTAATATGAAAGCCGTTTACGAGGCAAAGTATTACTACGAAGGCATACGCGTTCTGGCTCTTCTGCCATTTCACCACATACTGCCGCTTATGGGAACCGTGGTTATGCCGCTTTCAATATGCGGAAAGCTCGTATTCCCTAAGTCTCTTTCTCCAATCGATATGGCTGAAGCTTTGCAAAAATACCCAGTAGATATGGTGATTGCTGTTCCCCGTTTTTACGAGCTTTTGCACACTAATATATTGGCAAAAATCTCCCAGTCAAAACTCGCGTCAGCCCTGTTTAAAGCCGCAAAATTTGCCAACTCGGAATTTCTGTCCCAAAAGATATTTTCGGCAATCCACAAAAAATTCGGCGGAGAAGTAAAATTCTGGATTTCCGGAGGAGCGGCTCTTGACAGAAAAGTATGGCGCGATTTGTCCGCGCTCGGCTTCGGAATCCGCGAGGGATACGGCATGACCGAATGCGCACCAATTATAACTTTCCCGAGAATCGGAAATGTAAAAGTCGGCTCTCCCGGAGAGCCGCTTCCAGGAGTAGAAATAAGAATAATAGACGGCGAAATCGCCGTGCGCGGAGGCAATGTCACATCCGGATATTACAACCGCCCCCAGGAAACATCGGAATCTATCCGCAATGGGTGGCTATATACGGGAGACTTGGGATATATCGACGAAGACGGATTCCTCTTCATAACAGGAAGGCGAAAGGAAATAATTGTCCTGCCTAACGGCAAGAACATAAATCCCGCAGAGATTGAAGCGCAGATAAAGCGCCAATCAAAAGAAATTTTGGAAGTTGGCGTGTTAATGTACGAGAATGTTTTGCAGGCAATTGTCCGCGTGCCGCCAGAACTGCTTGAACGCCTAGGCAATGAGGGCGCGCACGATTTCATACGCAACAGCGCAATTCTTCCGTTTAACCGTTCGACAGCAACATACAAGCGCATAATCAGATTCGCCATAACCCTCGATGAACTCCCCAGAACGCGGGTAGGCAAATTGAAGCGCTACCACTTGGCGTCATATCTGGAAAATATTTCGGCGCAAAAACCGGCCGAAATAGCCCCGGAACCTTCATCGGACGTCTACGCCCTAATCAAAGGTGTTCTAAAATCGCAAATTTCCATGCCGGTGCGCCCAGACGCACATATGGAGATGGATTTGGGGCTGGACTCGCTCGGAAAGATTTCAATGCAATGTTTTGTGCGCGAAAATTTCGGGGTTGAAGTGTCGGAAAGAGATTTTGAAAAATATCCAACACTGAGAAAATTCTCAGAAATGGTCGAGCTTAACAGGGACGCCTCGTTTGAACCACAAACAAAAAATGTGACCTGGTCAAAGATAATATCCGCTCCTCCGTTGCCTGTATTGCCCAAACCGCACTTCTTACATTTTGCATCTATTAGCATTTTTAAATTTTTGACTAAACTGATCTATAAAGTCGAAACGTCTGGACTGGAGAACCTACCTGAAACAGGCCCCGCTATTATCGCCCCGAACCACCAGTCGTACGTGGACGGATTGTTTGTGGCGCTCACTTATTCAAAGACGCGCCTTTACAGCACTTATTTCTTCGCAAAGCTCCGCAGCATAATAAAGCGCGGGTTCATAAGGGCATTCGCGCTGCGCAGCAACGTAATAATAATGGACATCAACGACAATGTAAGCGAAGCCATCCGCAAAATGGCGCAAGTCCTTCGCGAAGGCGGCCGCGTGGTGATTTTTCCGGAAGGAACGCGGACAAAAGACGGAATGATTGCCGAATTTAAGCAGAGTTTCGCCATACTTGCCAAAGAAATGAATGTCCCCGTTGTACCCGTTGCAATAAGAGGCGCGTATGAAGCTTTAAAGCCAGACGCAACATTCCCCGACTTTGGCGCCGCTATAAATGTCAAATACCTCCCTCCAATGACTCCTAACGCAGACGAATCATACGAGGATTTCTCCGCGCGCGTGCGCTCAGAAGTCGAAAGACAATGGGAAAAATTGCCCTCAGCAAAAAAATCGACGGAATCGCGAAGATAGCTTAAATCAAGCAACGGCGGCGGCAAATATCCATATGCGGCAAATAATGCGCCGCGAAAATAAAAATTGGCTACTTTTTTCTCCTTGCGACTGAAGTAATCAAGTATTTCAACTTATGAACCACGCGAGCCAACGGATAATGGGACTTGCCGCGGCGGTGGTCTATCTGCGACGGCAATGCTGCCTCATCAACCATTTGCGGCAATAAACCGAAGATCTCTACTCCGGTCTCCCAAGGAAACTGCAAATCCACGTCCAGAGGCCGGTAGAATACCGAACGTTTCTCTATAAATTTTTTTGCGCCATCCCTGGAAACGACATAAGCGGCAGTTCCTATCGGGACTTTGCGCCATGTCACCAATTCAAAATCCGAACCGTTCCCGCTGTCAATTCCCAGTCCGATACGGCTGTTTATCTGCTTTTTCTTTCCAGGCGCTATAAGCTTTATATAATCCCACTTGACTTTTATAGATTCCACAACAGAAGGAATGCGTGCAAACCCTGGCTTGAAAACCAAATCATCCTCAAGCACAATGGCGTAGTCGAGATTTTCATCCAATAGTTTTTTAAATATGCTTATGTGGCTCAAGTAGCATCCGATCTCCCCGCGGGTAAGCGGCACAAAATATTTTTGGCGGTTTAATTCTTTTGAGTAGCAACAGTCTATTTTATCTTGGGAGAGCAAATTTCCGTCAACAGCCGAAACCCGTTCAAAATGAACCCCCATAAAATCCAACTGGCGCCGAATTTCATCAAATCGTTTCGACGCTCCGTCAAGATTTATTAGAAATATTTTATAATTCATTTAAGTCCCAGGGAAAATTCCCCAAAGATGGCAAAGGCAGAAAAAGCGATACGTATTTTAACCGAAAAAGCATCAAATACCCCGCAACTAAACGACTTAATTAACCTAAGACGTTTTGAACAGTCAAGGATTTATTGCCGGCGGACAATAATAAATCTCCACCCCAGCACAAGCGCATACTCCCCCCGCGCAAAACGTTCAAATTTTTACGCGCAAATAGCCTCTTCATAACACCGCAAACATGCAATCCTGCGCGCATCCAGTGCCCAAAAGGCGAAAAAATGCCCTATCTAAGCTCAAAAATAAATAAATTCTGTCTGGATTTGTAAAAATTCTATGGTTTAATTTTCGTGCTATGAAAAATTTTCTCCTGCCCCTACTAGCATTCTCCACTATTGCAATCGCAATGGCTGCATGCAAATCAGCCTCAATAAACGAAAACATTGAAAAAATATACGAAGTATCGAAAGCATCGCCAATTTTTCAAGATGCCAACCTAAAGAAAACTTATAAGAATTTTGAATTCTCTGCCAAACTTAGAACATTCCAAAATGCAAACGCATTCCTTGCCTTCCACACAGACGAAAATTTCTCAAGGGGATATAAGATAGCCATAGACAACAATCCAAATTCTCCAAACTGGTGGAGAGCCACGGGGAGCCTGTTCGGAATAAGAAATATCGTAAAAAATTTTGCAAAAGACGGTGAATGGTTTGAATTGAAATTAAAGGTCTCTGGCGCAGAAATTTTAGTCTGGATAGACGGACGCCTTGTTGTTGAATACATCCAGCCACAAAATCCTTACCGGCTGCCGGAATTTTCCCAAATGAAACTTTCGCAAGGATGCGTCGCCCTGCAACATACTGGAGGAGGAAAAGTTGAAATAAAAGACCTTGCAATTTATGAACTTCCGGAACGTTCCGACATCGATAACCAACAGGCAAACGCAATAGACGAAACATCCGACGCCGCCATAAGACTGCACCAAGAAGATTTCCCCGTTCTAGATTTCCATGTGCATTTAAAAGATGGCTTTACGGCAGATTGGGCCTTTGCAAAATCTAGAAAAATCGGGATTAATTACGCCATAGCGCCCAACTGCGGAAGGGATTTTCCTTTAAACACTGCAAAAAAAGCCCAGGATTATTTGGATAATTTACCTGCGGATTTTCCATTTTTAAGCTGCATGCAGGCCGAGGGCCGCGAATGGCATATATTGTTTGGGGAGTCTATAAGGAAACAATTTGCCTACGCCTTCACCGACGCAATGACATTTAATGACTTAAACGGGAAACGCACCCATATTTGGCGGGACAACGAAGTTGACTGCCCAATAGGCTCTGAAGAAAAATATATGGACTTAATTGTAAACACCATATGCAAACTCCTTGCTGAAGAACCAGCCGACGTCTACGCAAATCCGATGAGGCTTCCTTCAATACTTGAAAAAGACGCAAAAAAATATTGGACGCCCGAACGCCGACAGAAAGTCCTCGACGCATTGGTTGACAGCGGCAAGGCGCTTGAAATTAATATGATTACAAAGCTTCCGGACGCAGACTTCATAAAAGCCGCAAAAGAAAGGGGAGTTAAATTCACTTTCGGATCAAATAATAAAGATTCGAATTTCGGAAGGTTCGAATACGCCTATGAAATCGTGCGCGAATGCAATCTCACTGCCAAAGATATATACAATCCCAAAAATAAATAAGACTTTGCACTCCAAGTCCATAATAAAATAATGTTGACTTTCTATCCCCGGCTTTTATTCAAAATAGACGTTACTGATACCATGAAAAAATTATATTTTAGTCGCTTATTTTTTTCTTCCGTTTTGGGATTGGCTGCCATACCACTTTCTGCTGAAACTTTTTTAATATACGGAAATTCCGGTTCGGCTGCATCATGGACTGAACCCAGCACTTGGAATACAGGTTCGTATTCCAATCCCGTCGAAACCGAATATTACCCCGGCTACTACGACGAGGAAAGCGGAGTAGATATGACTACCGCCAAAGTTATATTCCCCGGCGGGAACAATAAAGACTGGCTTACACTCCATGTAGACGCCGACTTAACGATAGGCTCTATTGGGAGTGAATGGGGTATGTTCAACGTCACGATAAACATGGTTGAACAGGTGTTAAACGAAACGGAAGATTATTACGTAGATTCTGCACTGACAATAAAAGCGACCGATCCCGCCGCAGAAATATATGATTTTATAAACGTTGGCTGCGGTCTCACTATAGCCGAAACAAAAGTTCCAAACTCAAGCTTGTCTTTTGAAGGAGGAACTTTAAATCTCGTTGGCTTGCAGGAAGGTTCAAAAGGAAGAATTTCTGCCCAAAATCTCAATTCTACGGAAGAACAGACTCTTCCTGTATCTCTTAATTTTTCCTCAAACACTGTTATAAACAGTGAAAATGGCCTTATTTTCTCAGGAACCACATCTGAAAATCGTGCCGAATACAACGTTAATGCCACAATAAACTTAAACGGGACGTTGAATGTACGCAAGAATATCGGATCAGAAGAGACGCCGGATTGGCAGTATAACTCAATAGAGCTTGCTTCGTCTTCGGCTAAAGCCACAGGACTATATTTTAACATTAACGGAGAAGTAAACGCTTCTACATATTCGCACGCAAAGAATAACGAAACCAACCTGACCGGAACAATGAACCTCATGGGAACGCCTGTTGCCGGAGACACGAGCGTTTTTAAAGTGGACGGCGAAAACGGCGTATTCAACATAAAAAGCGGCGGCATTGTTAACGTGAATACAACTGGAGCAGATACTACTTATGTATCTGTATGGGTTAGAGAAGGCGGCACGCTAAATGTTGAAAGCGGCGGCTCGCTCTTCACAACTTCAAAATTTAAAACAAACAGTTGGAGCGGAACGAATACCGCGACTGTCAATGTTCAAAACGGGGCAACTATTACAGCAGACAATTTCTGGATTGGCTCAAATTCTGCGGTAAATATCGCTGGAAATATAACTGCAACCAACCTTAATTCTTCATTTTATTTATACGGGAACACAACAACTGTCACGCTTCAAAAAGGCGGCACTGTAAGCAGCGGATATTTAAACTTGGCTTACAGCACACTAATTGTTGACAAAGATGTTGCTGAGGGCTCGTGGAATTTAAACAGCGGCAATACGGTCAAGCTCGATAACAAAAAAGCCCGTCTAGTTCTACACTCGTCTAATGTATTCAAATCCCAGTACGGCGGACAAGAAACCGTATATATTGGAGCCGCGTTAGGAGACATGTACTTGGATGTTTACACAAACCAAGACTTTAAAGCCTTGCGCTTTTCAAACAACACCACGCGGCCCAACGAAAATGTATACACATCGGATTTATACTTTTACATCGATCCGTCCGTCACCAGCATAACGTTTAATTCATTTGCAAACGACACTCTTTGGAACGATACGACGCTTGAAGACATATGCCAAAAGCATTTGATATTCGACGGATTCAGAAACGGCGTAATATATATAGAAAATCCGGATTCAAAAATTGATTTTTCACTTATAAGCTCCTTAAACGGAGACTGGGTAAATTTCCGCATAGAAGACAACTACTTGGTTGCAGACTACATTCCGGAACCTGCTGAATTTGCCGCCCTGTTCGGCATTCTGGCATTGGGATTGGCGCTTTGCCGCAAGCGCAAATAACAATATTTCCTTTATGCAAAAACGCCGCTTGCGCAATCGCAACGGCGTTTTTTTTGGCGAATTTATTCTTGCGGGTTATTCGGCAGACATCCTCTCGTAGAAAAACTAAATTTAAGAACAAAAAAAATCGCCTCCAAACATTGAGGTTGGAGGCGAATCCAAAAATACATACACATCAGGCGGACAAAAAACCGCCGACGGGCATGTCGATAATCATGCGGCTACTTTTTGCAACCGCATTTTTTCGCGCATTTTTTTGCGGGAGCCGCTTTTTTTGCAGGAGCTTTCAATGCGCATTTGCCTGCGCATTTCTTTGCGGGAGCCGCCTTCTTTGCCACAGCTTTTTTAGCGGGTGCTTTTTTTGCAACGGCTTTCTTTGCGGGAGCCGCTTTCTTTGCCACAGCTTTTTTAGCGGGCGCTTTCTTTGCTACGGCTTTCTTTGCGGGAACCGCTTTCTTTGCCACTACTTTTTTTGCAACCGCCTTTTTTGCGGGAGCTTTTTTTGCTACTTTTTTTGTTGCCATGATTTTTATGTATTTTGGTTTATTTATTCACATTGCCCTTCAGGTAGAAAACATTAAGAGTTCTCCATTGGGATAAAGTGCAATGAAAAATTTTATAGGCAGAAAAACCACTGCGGAAGATTTTACAATTAATCTTTGAAGCGCATTGTGAAATTACTGCATTGTAAAATATAAAATAAAAATCATGAAATCCCGCCAAGGAGAGTGAATCGGCGACGGTATTATTTTTAAATACCTTGCAAAAATTAAAATATCCGATTCGCGTCATTTCAAAAAATATACAACCCTATATTATGCAATTGCCTTAAACGTACTTTATTTATCGGAATATTTTTTTAAATTGGCAATACAAAAATTTATCTACCCAAAAAATTTTTACCTCAACAAACTTTTATTCTCAAAACTCTTTAAAACAGAATTTTTTTCAATTCTGTATCCGCCGAAAAAATCTTTGCATTCAAGCGCTTTCGCGCACGGGCGCTGCAATATAGAACACGCGAGCACGCCATCAGCACACGCTATCTTCAGTCCTCTAGACGCCGACGCTTCAATGATTTTTCCAGGCTCTGAAAACTTTTCCGAACAAGATTCCGGACGCGCTTTCAAAATCTTTATAAATTCTCCGGAATATTCAAATATTCCTGCTCCGAACGCGCGTATCCTGCAATCCAACTCTCCCGCGCTCTTATGGAAATCTAAAAACAAATCGCTCTTTTCCAATTTCCGAACGTATGTTGCGCGCTCGTTTTTTTGCGGAATAAAAACGGCCGAATGACTTTCCACATCACCGATTTTCTCCTTTAAAAGTTCGGCCGCAAGCGCCCCGATTTTCCTCCTTAATTCCGAAGCTGTCTCCGTATTTGAAATGGCAGTTTCTTTCGACGCGCAAACTGCGCCGGAATCCATGGCAGGCTCTATGCGCATCAAACTCACCCCAGTCTTATGGTAGCCCAAAGCAATTGCGCTTTCAATAGGGGATGCCCCCCGCAAATCCGGCAGCAAAGATGCGTGCAAATTAAGGCATGGATACTTCTCTGAAAAATTTAAAACTTCTTTTTTTAAAATGCAACCGTAAGCCATTACAATGATAATATCCACGCCGAGTTCGCGCATTCGCGCCAATGTTTTCGAATCCGGGCCGCGTTCCGGACGCAAAAGTTCAACTTCGTTTTCAAGGGCCCACGCGCTTACGGCGTTGGGCTGCATTTTTTTCCCCCTGCCCTTGGGCCTATCCGGATTGCTCACAATGCACGCCAACCTGCATTCTCGGCTTGAGCGGAGAAACGAAATCGAATCCAACGCTATTGCATCGGACGCCATAAAAGCAACTGTCATCATTTTTTATTTTGGAAACGCTCTTGGATTGTCTGGGAGACTTTCCCGATTAAATCTAGCCTTATGGCTACTCCCCCAAGTTTAAAAGAATCACGAATTCCGTTCACCAAATAGCGCTTATAGGGATCGGTAAACGACTGCAAGCTGTTGCAAAACATCTTTACAGTAAACGGCCTGGATGATGTTTTTACGCAATAATAAACCTTTAAACGCTTTCCGGAAATATAGCGCGGAGGATTTGCATCCAATAGTTTTTTTACAGCAGCGTTTAATTTGCCGGTCGGAATCGTAGAATTCATTTTGGAATACATTCGGAAGGCGGACTCAAGCAGTTTATCTACCCCCTTGTTTTCCAAAGCTGAAACAAAATATATCGGAGAGTCGCCAATAGCTGGCAACTCCGCTCTAACCGCCGCGTCGAACTTTTTGCCGAAATCTGAAATATCCTTGTATCCGTTCAGAGGCCGCCTTGCAAAAGTATGCGTGGCGTAGTCCCATTTGTTTACTACAACAATTACGGAAGCTCCTATGTCCATAATTTCAGACAAGAGGCGCTTGTCCAGCTCAGAAACACCTTCCATGGCGTCGAGAACCAAGAACACGACGTCGCACGATTCTATCGCCCTGCGTGTTCTCAATGAGGAAAGATAGTCTAGAGACGTGTTTATTTTCCGCTTGGTTCGCAAGCCTGCAGTATCGAACAGCCTAAACTTCATTTCCGCGCCGCGCTTAGAAAACGCGTCGATGTCAAACTTTACGCTGTCGCGAGTTGTGCCTGCAATTTCGCTTACAATAAGCCTGTCCTCTCCTATAAGCCTGTTTGCGATGGAACTTTTGCCTACGTTGGGGCGCCCCGCCACGCATATTTTTATGCGGTCTTTGGCGTCGTCTTCCGAGGGAGGAATGATTTTTCCGCAGCAACTTTCGATTGCCGCCCTCAAAGAATCCATTCCATAGCCGTGCTCCGCGGAAACTTCAACAACATCTTTAAATCCAAGATTGAAAAATTCTGCGGCGCGCTCCGAATGCATCGGCAAATCCACTTTATTTACCGCAAGTATCACGCGCTTGCCGGAAGACCTAAGAATGGAGGCGATTTCCTCGTCCAAAGAAGTCAACCCTTCCTGGGAGTCTACCACGAATATTATGGTGTCGGCTGCGACGATGGCAAAATTAGCCTGTTCATTTGTGGCGTCGGCTATAATTTTTTCGGTAACTCCGGGCGCTGCAAACATTCCGCCTGTATCCATCAAAAGAATATTGTCGGAGAGCTTTTCAACTACGATATCGCGGGTGACTCCGGGCTTGTCATGCACAATGGAAACCCTGCGCGAAAGCAGCCTGTTGAAAAGCCTGCTTTTGCCCACATTCGGCCTTCCGACCAGAGCTATGCTTTTTTCTTCCGATGATGGCATAAAAATTATCGCTTTAATTTAGACAGTACAGACTCCATTCTATCTGCGGCCTCGACAAGATTCTGATAGCTTGTGGAGAAGCTTGCGCGCACAAAGCCCTCCCCCGACTCTCCAAAAGCCGATCCCGGAACGACAGCTACCTTCGCCTTGTCCAAGACCGCCTTTGCGAATTCCATTGACGAAAGCCCGTATTTCTTGACGCAGGGAAATGCGTAAAATGTGCCTTTTGGAAGCCTGCATTCCAATCCCATCTCATTAAATCTTCCGACAATGAAATCGCGGCGACGCATATATTGGTCGCGCATTTTTTCCATATCAGGCTTGCCGTTTACCAGAGCCTCAACCGCAGCCTCCTGGGATATAATTGGAGCGCACATTATGGCATATTGGTGGGTTTTCATCATTGCCTCTATCAGCGGCTTGGGCGAGCATGCGAAACCTATCCTAAATCCGGTCATCGCAAACGCCTTTGAAAATCCGTGCAAGAAAATCGTCCTGTCCTTCATTCCGGGAAAAGACGCTATGGAAACGTGGGTTCCTTCGTAGGTAAGCTCCGAATATATCTCGTCGCTTATTACCAGCATATCCTTTTCTTTGGCAAATTCGGCAAGTTTTTTAAGCTGCCCTGCCTCAGCAATTCCGCCCGTAGGGTTTGTTGGGAAATTTATAATTATTGCCTTGCACCCAGGCTGCCATGCGCGTTTTACGTCTTCAATATCGAATTCAAAGCCGTTTTCGGCGCGAGTATGAACCGCAACCGGAACGCCGTGGCAAAGCCTTATGTTTGCAGCGTAGGATACAAAACAAGGCTCGTGGTACATTATTTTGTCCCCCGGATTTATTATCGCGCGCAACGCGCAATCCAAAACTTCCGAAACCCCAACGCCAACCAATATCTCGCAAGAAGGATCATACGAGGCATTGAAATTTTTTTCCACATAAGAAGAAATTTCGTTGCGGAGCCTGCGCAGCCCCAAATTGTCGGTATAAGATGTCTTCCCTTTTTCAAGGGCAAATATCGCCGCTTCGCGGATATGCCACGGGGTGACAAAATCGGGCTCGCCTATTCCGAGGGAAATGGCGTCCTCCATAGTTGCGGCTATCGCAAAAAACTCGCGTATTCCCGACTTGGGGATTCCGACGACATGTTTTGCAACAAAGCTGGAAGCTGTATCGTTCATATCAAAATATATAATAAAATTTGTAAAAGGAGTTTTTATCCGGGCTAGCATAACTGCCCATTCCTAATTTCCGCCCGCCCGGATATTCTAATGGTGGCGGCAAACAGCCTCCACGCTAAATATTATTCCGCGCGCCTTCTAGGGGGAATACATCAAACGGTCTCCATTTGCGGAATCTTTTTGGATTATAAACCCCTGCTGTTTGTATGTCTTGAGAAAGAAATGCGTTGCCGTGGATGTGACCCCTCCTATTGTGGCAAGTTTTTCGTAAACAAAACTCGCCACACCCCGCAAAGACTTCGCCTTAACAAATAAAAGAAGATCGTACGCGCCGCTCATAAGAAAGCACGAATCAACCTGGTCGAATTTGCTTATGCGCTGCGCTAGCTTGTCAAATCCCCCGTCGCGCTCCGGGTTTATGCGCAGCTCAATCGCCGCGTGAACCATTGAGTCGTCCACATCAGGGTTCAAAACGGCTCTCCAGCCCAAAAGAATATTGGCGTCGATAAGCTTTTGAAACTCGGCGTCAAGCTCGTCGCGCGTAAGGCCGAGAATCTTTCCCATTTGCTCCGTAGACAGCGCTTCGCCGTCAGTTATAAGTTTTAAAAGCTTTTCCATTCTTTTTATAATGGATATCGGCTTTTTTTTTTAAACACTTTTTTTCAAATTTTTTAAGCCTCGCCCTTAGAACCAATTCAGGCATCCAACCGCGACAAATTTGTCGCAAACTAGCACTCGGCTCTCCCAAGCCCGCTACAAATTCGTAGCGCGGGATTGCCTCCATCAAATACCAAATAGCCCTTCAAGCTTGCAGACAGCGGATTTAGAGGCGCTATAAAAAAATTGGCACGCTCTCTGCTAAAAGAAAAGCACGTCTAAATAGAAAGACAAAAAATGAAACTCGTAATAGCATACATCAAGCCTGAACAATTGGGCGACGTGAAGAAGGAACTCTTCAAGAGCCAAATTTACAGGATTTCAGCCACAAACGCCCTCGGATGCGGAAGGCAAAGAGGATACAGCGAAAATTATCGCGGCAACGAGATAGAGGTGAACTTGCTGAAAAAAATCCGCCTTGAAATCGCCGTGAATGATGAATTCCTTGATACTACGATCCAGGCGATAATAAAAGGCGCCAGAACAGACCACATCGGCGACGGAAAAATATTCGTATTGGACATACAGCAATGTATTCGCGTCCGCACGGGAGAAACTGGGGCGGATGCCATAGGCTAAAAAAACGTGCAATCCTAAATTTTATTTTGTATGAACAGAAAATATTTATTAATAGCAATAGCGGTTGCGGCCGCGAGCTCTCTGTGCGGACAAGAGATGGCGGCTGCGCCAAGCGCGCCGGCAGCCACGGTCAGCAACGAGATGTTTACCGTAAACAATCTGTGGATTCTACTGGGGGCCATATTGGTCTTCGCGATGCATCCCGGATTTGCGCTGGTTGAAACAGGGCTGTGCCGCGCAAAGAACAGCGTCAATATTCTGGCAAAAAATGTTATAACCGTGGCAATCGGGCTTCTGACATTTGCCGTGCTTGGATTTAACCTAATGTACCCCGGAGACAACTGGATTCTTGGGCACTTCCTAGGGTTTGGAGGATTCGGAGTCAACGCCCCTGAAGGTTCCGCCGCGGCAATAGGCTATAACGGTGGACTTTACGGGTATTGGACCGACTTTATATTCCAAGGAATGTTTGCAGCCACCTCCGTGACAATTGTGTCCGGCGCGGTAGCCGAAAGAATAAAGTTTAGTTCCTATATAATATTTGCGGTTATCTACGCGGCATTCGGATACACGCTAATAGGTTCCTGGGGATGGGGCGGAGGATGGCTCAAAGAGCTAGGCTTTTACGACTTGGCAGGTTCGACATTTGTACACTCTGTAGGCGGCTGGGCCGCTCTGGTTGGAGCATTTTTGCTTGGACCGCGCATCGGCAAGTATGTAAACGGCAAGACCCATGCAATTCCAGGAAGCAATCTAGGGTTCGCAACTTTGGGCGTGTTTCTGCTGTGGTTCGGATGGTTCGGATTTAATGGAGCTTCGGTATTCTCGGCAGAACCGGTAATGGTAGCGTATGTATTTACCACTACAGCCCTGTCGGCCGCTGCGGGATTGATTGCAGCAATGGCGACATCTTGGATAGCTCAAAGGAAGCCTGATCTTTCTATGATATTAAACGGATGCCTCGCAGGGTTGGTAGGCATTACCGCAAGCGCGGACTGCGTATCCATTCCATCGGCATGCATCATCGGAATAATATCGGGAATAATCGTTGTTCTGTCGGTTTACTTCTTTGACAAGATTCACATAGACGACCCCGTGGGCGCTCTGTCAGTACACTTGGTTTGCGGCGTGTGGGGAACTCTTGCGGTTGGAATATTCTCTCCGGCGCATACATTGCTCCCGCAAATAATAGGAGTATTGGCGGTTGCAGCAGGGAGCGTAATAATCAGCGGAACAATCTTCCTAACCTTGAAGAAGACAATGGGCATTAGAGTCGGAAAGTCCGATGAACTTAAGGGGCTCGACATTTCCGAACACGGCATGGAAGCCTACAACGGATTCCAAATCTTCTCCAACGAATAAAACCCTTCTACATATTGGCTGGTTGCATTGATTATTAGTAGTTAGACAGGGGCTCTCCGGTTTTCTCCGGGGAGCCCTTCCATTTTATCCAAGGGCAAATTGGAAATATCTGTTAAAACCAGAATGCGGGAACCGGCCCATTTTTTTTGAAATAAATATTTTGCCGGACCTCTTTTGGCGCGCCAATACCATCCCCCCACCGCTAAAAGCCTTACAACGCGCTTTATTCAAAGGCTTTAACACAAGTTCGGCCTAGGTAAAAAACTGCTAAAAAAATTTTTCAGTTTTGCTTTGACAAAATTTTTAACCGCCGGCTACTATAATCGGCGTTCTTTGAAAAAGGTAGCCTTGCGCAAGGCTTCCGTGCTTTTCACACAAACGGAAACCCGTGAAAATCGGGTGCGGTCGCGCCGCTGTGAATAGAAAGTGCCCATATGCATAAATCCACTGCTAAACGCGGGAAGGAGCATTGCGGGAAGGGAGTAATCCCGATTCTATAAGCCAGAAGACGTGTGTTTGAAAGCTGAAATCCAATGGCTTCTCGCGTAAGGAAGCGTGGAACGTTCAATGGCTGGCAAAATATTTGCCGCCAGCATATCCCCGTATCCGAACGCATAAAGCCGCAACAAGTTTCCGCGCGCAACGGAAACGGGAATCGTAAAAAATGTATTCGGATATAAAATTCACACATATTGTAAAAAGAAGCGGCGAAATCCGCGAATTTAAAGCTGAAAAAATAGAAAATGCCATTTTCAAGGCCATGCGGGCTGTAGGAGAGCCAAACCGAAAAAAAGCCTCCGAACTCTGCGAAAAAGTCCTGGAAAAAATATCGCAAAAACTCCCTTACGGGAAAATTCCCACAGTAGAATGCGTTCAAGATATTGTGGAAAAAATTCTGTTCGAGAACGGCAGCTTCAACCTAACGAAAGCTTTTCTGCTATACCGCAACCAACGCGCCCAAATCAGGAATTTCAAGGAAAAGCTTTCAAATCTTGACTCGGTGGACGACTACCTTTGCAAATCGGATTGGAAAGTAAAAGAAAGCGCAAATTCAGCATATTCCCTTCAGGGATTAAACCAGCACATATCCACAAAAGTAACCGCTCAATACTGGCTTTCAAAACTTTATCCAGAAAGAATAGCAAACGCTCATGAAAGCGGCGACATACACATACACGACTTAGGCTTTTTAAGCGTATATTGCGTAGGATGGGACTTGCAGGACCTTCTGGCAACGGGGTTCAGGGGAGTAGCCGGAAAAGCTCAAGCTGCTCCGGCAAAACATCTTCGCACAGCTCTCGGCCAAATGGTAAATTTTTTCTATACAATGCAGGGGGAAGCGGCAGGCGCGCAGGCATTCTCAAATTTCGATACATGCCTTGCGCCTTTCGTGCGGTACGACAATCTCACATACAAGCAGGTAAAGCAATGTTTTCAGGAGTTTCTTTTCAATCTCAATGTTCCGACGCGCGTCGGATTCCAGACACCGTTTACAAACATAACAATGGACGTGACCGTGCCGGATTTCATGCGAGACCAGCCGGTAATACACGCAGGGAAAGCAAGGGAGGAAACCTACGGGCAATTTCAAAATGAAATGACTCTCATAAACAGGGCTTTCGCCGAAGTCATGCACGAAGGCGACGCATCAGGAAGCCTCTTTTCATTCCCAATTCCAACTTACAACATAACGCGGGACTTTGATTGGAACAATCCGGATTTTGATGCCATTTGGAAAATGACTGCAAAATACGGGATCCCCTACTTTTCAAACTTCGTCAACTCCGATATGAAGCCCGACGACGTGCGCAGCATGTGCTGCCGACTCAGGCTGGACAAACGCGAACTTGCCAAGCGCGGAGGCGGACTTTTCGCCTCCAACCCGCTGACTGGATCCATCGGAGTCGTAACCATAAATATGGCCAGGTTGGGATACGAATCAGATTCTGAAAAAACGTTTTTTGAGCGTTTGCGGAGGCTTATGGAAATAGCCTCGGAAAGCTTGGAGATAAAGCGCAAGACAATAGAGTCATATACCCAGAAGGGGCTTTATCCGTATTCAAAATTCTACCTTCGCAATCTGTACGAAAGATTCGGCCGCTACTGGAAAAACCATTTTTCAACCATAGGAATAAACGGCATGAACGAATGCTGCATGAACTTTCTCGGAGTTCCAATATCGCACCCTGACGCGGTAGACTTCTCAAGAAAAACGATGCTATTTATGCGCGAAGTATTGGAGGATTTCCAGGAAGAAACCGGAAATATCTACAATCTGGAAGCAACCCCCGCAGAAAGCGCGGCATACCGCTTCGCACTTTTAGACACGCAAAAACATCGCGATATAATCGTAGCAAACATGGAGGATTTTAAAAACGGAGCAAAACCGTATTACACGAATTCTACGCACCTGCCCGTAAACCAAACAGACGATTTATTCGAAGCATTGTCAGTGCAAGACGCCCTACAGACACTATATACCGGAGGAACCGTATTCCATATTTTCACCGGGGAAAGCCGCATGAGCGAAAACGCCGCAAAAAATACAATACGCAAAGTTTGCGAAAATTTCAGGCTGCCGTACGTCACCTTATCCCCGTCTTTCAGCGTCTGCCCCTCGCACGGATATATTTCCGGCGAACATTTCAAGTGCCCGAAGTGCGGCGCGGATAGCGAAGTATTCAGCAGGATTGTCGGCTATATGCGCCCGGTTTCACAATGGAACGACGGCAAGCGCCAAGAATTTTTCGATAGAAAACTATTCGATAAAAGCGTATCCGAATGCGAATTTAACAAGCAGAAATGCCAAACATGCAAATAGGAGGATTCGTAAGACAAAGCTCCATAGACTGGGATGGAAAATTGGCTGCGGTAGTTTTCACGCGCGGCTGCAACTTGCGTTGTTTCTACTGCCACAACCCTTCCCTGGTGCTTCCCGGCCTATACGGAGGCTCAAATCTAATCGCTGATGGGGAAGTCCTAGAAATCCTGCGCAAACGCGCGGGATTTCTGGACGGGGTTGTCATAACCGGAGGGGAACCAACCATGCAGCCGGACCTTCTTGACTTCCTAAGGCAAGTAAAAAACCTCTGCGGAATGCCAGTAAAACTGGATACCAACGGGACCAATCCCAAAATGCTATCGGCCGCCATTTCTGAAAAACTGGCAGTATGCGTCGCGATGGATATTAAACATAAATTAGATTACGCCTCTTACAGGCAGATATCTCCAAACCTCACCACGGAGCAATTTGACAAGATTTTGGAAAGCGTTGAAATCCTGCGCGCGGCAGATATTGAAGCCATTTTTAGAACTACGCTCGCAGAAGACGTCCATTCTCCCGGCGACATTGAGGAAATCGCCGGAATGTTTCCCGGAGCAAAGTTCCAGCTCCAGAGAAAAGATTTTCCCGCAGTATCCGACTACCAAGACACGGTTAAAACACGTTGAACCATTTCAACCGCGCCAATCTTGCCGAAGCGCCCCAAGCGACCTATCTGCCATACCAAAATTCCACGCTGATACGGCGGAATGAATCCCCAAGGGCCAGCGTTTTGATATCATCAATTGAAACGCGTCAAAATCTCAATAGTTTGCCCCATCCAATACCGAACCAAAAAGACCGCGGCGAATATTCCCGCAAATCCAGCATATGAAATCTCCGCCGGGCGAAACCCTCATTTTACGCATGCAACATTCCATCTGGAATAAAAAAGCTGCGCAATATCCCATGGGGAAGCATCCGCTCTGCGCCGCATAACAGAGCTTTGTGCTCCACGCCACGCGCCCTAATGCGCGCGCAAAAATTCCACGCTTTTGCGCATAATAGAATCCAAGTTCTTTCTGTCTCCACCTTCGTACTCCAGAACAAAATATCCATCAAAGCCCAGACAGTCTAATGTCTCAAGCATTCGGGGCACATCGAGCGCGCCTCCGCCCAAATATGTATCCTTGCCTTCCGGCATTATTACATCTTTGAAATGGAGCATGACAAGTTTATTGCCTATTTTTTTATAGGCGGAGCAAATATCCACTCCCGCGCGCGCCCAATGCCCGTTGTCGGCGCATACGCCTATATTTTCATAATCCGAAACTACCGCGGCAATAGTTTCTGGATTCCAATATTCATTGGTTTTTTTTCCGTGGTGATGCAAGGCTATTTTTATTCCGCGCTTTGCGGCGGCGGCATTCCAAAATTTCTGGTCGGAGCGCGGATTTTCCTCAGTGAATACGCCTATTCCCATATCCGCGCAAAAATCGAGATGCGAATCAATTTGAGAAACGGGTATGCTGTAAACTCCAAAACCCGCTATTTCCAAGCCAAAATCGGAAAACAATTTTTTTACATACGCGCGCTGTTCGGGAGTCATTTTTTCGTCAACCCTAGCATTGGGATATTTCCCGCCGATAAACTGGCGCTTTGTCAAAACAACGCCGTCGACTTTCATATCGGAGGCTTTCTTCAATGTCTCGGCTAGAGATATGTCCTGGTAAACGTAACCGTGCAGAGCTATTTTTCTAGCTTTTTTGGGTTGAACCGCATCAGCCCCCGTTCCGGAGCATCCAACAAACAAGGCTGCAAAAATACTCGCCGAAAGAAAAATCAAAAATTTTTTCATACCTTCAAAAAACTAAAACATTTATAAACCTGCAAGCGCCCGCTTGCATTAGACAAAAATTATTGCCACGCTTACAACTGTCAAACCGCAAATCCGAAAACTTGTTGGACAGTTTAATAGTTTCCCCGCACAAGCCGTCCTCTATGCCCCGCAAATAACGCCTGCATACGCCGCAAATTGCAAAGCTACAACAAAAGCATTTCGCGCGCGCAAACAAACAATAGATTCGCTCATCGTCAAAGATAGTGGGATGAGGGTAGAAGAAG
>ULVW01021137.1_pt1 | contig 33874 bp, 47 predicted proteins | sample 1959801 | NCBI WGS metagenome assembly ULVW01 (sample SAMEA4835796, study PRJEB28245) | human gut metagenome | biome: gut microbiome; material: fecal sample | place: Denmark | collected 2008
ATCTTGTTTTTGCGACAGTTAGCAGGAAATTTGAGAAAAAAATTCTAAAAACCTATTGACACTAAAATTTAATTCTAGTATAATGAAATCATCGAACGGAGGTGAACGTTATGCCGGTAAAAATTTCTTTAAGAGCTGCGAGAGTTAATGCAGAGTTAACCCTGCTGGAAGCTGCTAAAAAGCTGGGTATTGGTAAAGACAGATTGATTAAATGGGAAAATAATCCCGGATTAGTCAACTCTATCTATCAGGCGAAAATTCAAAAAGTCTACGGCCTGCCACTGGACTGCATTTTTTTTGGCCTTTAACTCGTATTTAATTCTAGTTGAAAATGGAGAGGTGATAACGATGGACAAAGAAATAGAAACAGCTGTACTTTCGTCAATTCAGGCAGAATTAAAAAAAGTACAGCTGGAAAAAATGAAAACTCCGGGTGGGCCGCGTCTGCTGACTAGCGACCTCAACAGTATTGCAACTGAGATTATAAAGCTGTTGATGTTGCATAAATTCAGTACAGCAGATTTAGGAATTGTTTGCTCGTTGGTTATCTACCGTGTGACTGGACAGTGGGTAATCATAAAGCTCGAATGATGTCCGTTGCCAACGGCTCCACAATTCTAAGCGCGAGAGAACCTAAAGCTGTAAGTTTTGGCCGCAGGGCATTCCAGATCGTGTCGTTCCTGACATATTCTAAGAATGCGTATCCGTCATTGGTGATGCGATTGATATACCAATTTTCAAAATCGTATCCCAACAAGCAGTTTCCTAACTCCAGATAATTGCTGTCAGCCAATAGCTTTACATGGAGGGCAATTCTTTGATAGTCATCAAGATTTCTATCAAGCCAAATCTCGGATATGTTGTTGTGGATGTACGGCAATGCTTCTAAATCCAACATAATCTGACGCATCAAATTTATATCACGTTTCATAAACATCACCTCCTGTCTGTAGCTTAATTATAGCACGACTCGAGAATTGATTGAGAGGAGGCTTGCCATGTTGCCTAAATATTTATCCGCCGGCTGTAGAATTACAGTCGAGCGCCGTTACAGCGACATTAATCCCATCATCGTCATTTCTCCCGCAGGTGAGCTGATTGGCTATCGCCTGCCGGACGAGAAAGGATGTGAGCAGCTTGGGCGTAACCCTCAATCCGGACACACCGGAGCAAGAAAAGCGCTTAACCGCTTGGCCCGTGAGCAAATAAAACTGCGTCTGCTGGCTGATATACGCTTTGACCTTGCTGTTTGTGAGATTGAAGGCTGGAACAAGCTGGAATATTTAAACGAGCTGAAAAGCATGATTGACGATTTAGGAGGTGGAGTAAATGCATGAGGATATGCAGGAAATCTGTGATTACTTTTGTCAGACGTTGCGGCAGACCCGCCGCTTTTACGACCTGATGGCGCTGGAATACGTCGTCAAAAACGCGGACGAGCAATATGTTTTGGCGTATTTCCCGGCTGGATGTGTCTGCATCAATGTTTCGCTGGACAGCGGCTGGGGCATGATTAAGGATATCGTCAAACAGCTGCCTTGTAAAAGCTAAGGAGGCGTAAAACACCATGAAAAAACTGTTAGTTATCCTGCTTATGGCCATCTGTGCATGGCAGGCGTATGACTACACCCGCCCTGTTGACCGCTATGTGGTCAAGGTTACCGCCAATGAGGGCGATACCCTCTGGCATATCGTTGGCGATGAGATGTCTAAGGCTGGCGATAAACGTGACATCAGAGAGGTTATCCACCATGCCAGAAACATCAGCAACATCGGCAACACGCTTAAAACTGGCGATACGATTCTGATTCCCATCGAGGTAAAAAAATGAAATTAACGATTGCAGTGAATGACCTCGAACGTATCTATCTGCGTTTAGCTGTTAAAAAGGCTATGTCTGCGGCGCTGTGCTCAATCCTTGACACAAAAGCTGATGAGGGCATGGCTAAGGGCGCACGCGAGGTATCGTTGTACGCGTTCCGTGAGGAATTTAATCGTTATGCTAAAATCCTGGAAAAGCTGAACGAAGCGGAAGAACATGCAGAAAGTGAGTGTTGATAATGATTAAAACATGTATGTTCTGCGGTAAATCGTATTTTACATCTGTATACGATAAACAGAAAGAATACGTCTGCCCCGTCTGTGCCAGCAGATACAGACAGGAAATTTTTACAATAAAAAATAGCCGCCAGCACTGCAATGCTGACAGCTATAAAAAGGTGGATAAATAAAACACCACCTTAATTATAACACAAAAGGGAGAAAATAAAACATGGCAACATTGATGGAACAGTTAGTAAACAAAGGCCAAGAATTTGGCTACAAGACTGCTACGCAGCTGTTTTCCGCTGCGGGCGTTAACAGCAATGCACAGCTTGCGTGCAATAAAAACGGCACGCTGAGCAACACCAACAAACAGCGCCTTGCACGTGTGCTGAAAATCAGCGTTGGTGACATCAACAGCATGATGGCTGCGGCGTTGCGTGACAAGGTAAAAGCCGAGAAAAAGCTGATTGAAGAAGAATACGCTGACGAACAGCCTGTCAGCGCTGACGAACAGCCGGAAGTAACTCCGGTTGAAACATACGCTACCGCCGATGAGCCTGCCGAGGAATTTTACCAAAGCTACTCCGAAATTTTGCAAAAACGTGCGCAAGAAGCATTGCGCACTGAATATGCTAAGCTGCTACAGGCAAAGATGCTGGATACCGCTAAAGCTGACCTGCGTCAGGTTTGTGAAAATTACCTTGAAACCGATTCGCTTGATTTTATCGAATCCGTGCATAAAATCAGCGGTGAAATTATCAAAATGAAAGAGGGTGAAGAATAATGGACATTGTTATGCTTAACGCTCGTGCAGAACTGTTGGAAATCGAGCTGAAAAAAGTTAAGGCTATCAACGAGCTGATGGGCAACTACATCGGCGCACTGGCTGATGATGATACGGATGCGGCTGATACGGCTGTTATCCTGGCTTATAGCGACATGCTGGAAAAGGCGCTGAAAGACGCTGTTAACAGCAATGATAAGATTTGGTCGGAGTGCTACAAGCCCGCACCCGTACCCGCTGAAACGGAGGCGAGCGTAAATGAAGCTTTTTGATATCGATGCACGGTTGGCAGCGTGTGTAAAAATCAACGATACGCAAGCCGTCGACACGGAAACAGGAGAGGTTATCGACCTCGAGGCAATCGCAGCTCTCGAGATGGAGCGCGACGAAAAGCTGGAGAACGTAGGCTGCTGGTATAAGCAGCTGTTGGCAGAGGCTGATGCGCTGAAAGCTCAGAAAAACATCTTTGCCGAGCGCGAAAAGGCCAAACGCAATAAGGCTGAGAGTCTGAAGACGTTCCTGACTGATTACCTTGACGGCAAAAAATTTGAAACCGATAAGGTTGCGATGAGTTTCCGCAAATCTGAGGTTGTCGAATTTGACAGCCAGTATCTGCTTTGCGTTCCGGATGAATATCTGAAATTCAAGGCGCCGGAACTGAATAAAACCGCCGTCAAGAAAGCCATTAAAGCAGGCGAAACCGTTCCCGGCTGTGAACTGGTAGTCAAAAATAATCTGCAGATTAAATAAAGGAGGTGATTATCATTGGCGTTCCTGTTTTAATTTTAGGCGCTTCCGGCGCTGGCAAATCGACCAGCCTGCGGAATTTTTCGCCCGACGAAATCGGTATTTTTAATGTGGCTTCAAAGCCGCTGCCGTTTAGAAAAAAACTGCCGGTTGTCAACCGTGCCAGCTATCAGCTTATTATGCAAGGGCTGAAGAAAAACAACCTGCGCTGCTACGTTATCGATGACAGTCAATATTTAATGGCGTTTGATATGTTCAGCCGCGCTAAAGAGATGGGCTATCAAAAATTTACAGACTGTGCGCTGAATTTCTACAACCTGCTGACGGCAATCCGCGACGGCACAACAGACGATACCATCGTATATCTGTTGCATCACGTTGACAGAGGCGATGATGGTCACATCAAAGCCAAGACCAGCGGCAAGATGCTGGACAATCAGCTGACGCTTGAGGGGCTGTTCTCCATCGTTCTGCTCGCCGAAACCGACGGAAAAGACCATTGGTTTGCAACACAATCCGACGGCTTCACTCCGGCAAAATCGCCGATGGAGATGTTTCCGGCGAAGATTGATAACGACCTGAAAGCTGTTGACACGGCAATCAGGGAATATTGGGGGCTTGCTGATGGAAAAGCTGGCGCTAACTAAACAATTCATCAAAGAATATAAAGAACAAGATTTGGCATTTGGCGGCAAATTAAATCTTTGTGATTTGAATATCATTAAAAGTTATCTTGGCTTTTATTTTATAACCCACGGTTTTTTCGGCGGCGTGGATGGCGGCGGCGTGAAAACGATGGTGCAAAATTATTTTCGCAACAGAAGATATGAAGTTATCTTTTCCTTGAAAAGCCAAGGGAAAGACGTGTGTCAGATATGCGGGATAACAGGGTTAAGGGATGGACAGGTTAGAAAATGCTTTAAAACCCCTGAAAATCAAATTGAAATATATAAAATTTTTGAATCAGAATGGCAAGGAAAGCCGAAGGAGGAAATAACTATGAAAAAACCTATGAATTACGACGAAACACAAGCAGGATTTACCGAACGTGCAAAAGCTGAGGTAGGTGGCCATTACCTGAAAATCCTGGTTGTGCAGGAAATGAAAAACAAAAACGGCGGTGATATGATCATGGTCGGCTATGATTTTGCTGAACATGATAAACAAGCCAAAATGTACCTGAACGAATTTAATGCCAACCCCGACACAGACAAGAAGTGGCCGATTGGCGGCAGAAATTATATGAACGTCTATGACAGAGACGACAAATGCAGCCGCAGCTTTAAAGGTTTCTGCAGCGCTGTTGAGCGCAGCAATCCCGGGTTTGTTATCGACTGGAGCGCAAAAGACTGGGGTTTGCAATTTAAAAACAAACTCGTCGGCTGCGTATACGGCAACGTAGAAAACGAATACAACGGCAAAAACTATATGCGCAGTCAACTGCGTTGGTTCATGGAGACGCAAAATGTCGCCAGCGCCAAAACGCCGAAAGACAAATACCTCAACGGTGATGCCCCGGCTCAGACTCCCCAACAAGTAATTGATGACGTTGATCTGCCGTTCTAACCACATGGGCGCTCATACAGCGCCCATCTTAATAAGGTGGTGATGATATGGCACAAGAGGGCTGGATAAAATTATATAGAGTGTTGACTGATGACGATGATTGGAATAGTGAGCCGTTTACAATAGGCCAAGCGTTTATTGACATTTTGTTACGTGTCAACCATAAAGACGGCTATTGGAAAGACAAACATATAAAGCGTGGCCAAATGTGGACATCAAAACGAAAATTGATGGAGCGCTGGAACGTGGGCTACACGCGCACGCAAAGATTTTTAAACAGGATGGTTGAATCTGAAAAAATATTTATCGAATACGTCGCAACCGGGCTTTTGATAACCGTGCTTAATTACGATAAATACCAATCAACTGTTGCTACACAGCAACAGTCACAAGAACAGTCACAAGAACAGTCACAGAAACGGTCACGAAAACATCCACAGAACACAAACAAGAATGATAAAGAATGCATAAAGAATGAAAAAGAAAGGAGACGGCGTGCCGATGAGGACGAATGGCAATAGCTATTTAAACGCAGAGCATGTCTGCCATACAATCAATCAGCTTTTTGGTAACGAGCTATTTGAATGCCGCATCATTAAAAACAACAAACGTAATCCGTTGTCTGGTTATTTCCGTGGCGCTGAAAATTTATTGCAAGCGCTGCAAAACAAAGTTGATTTAAAAAACAGCAATGTCTATGTAACGTTACAAGCATTGCATGATGATTGCGGCGCGAAATCACAAAGCAACCGCTTTTTGGAAAATGCAGCCGCCAGCTGCGACAATGATGTTCACGGTTATCAATGGTTTTTTATTGACCTTGACCCGGTAAGACTCAGCGGAATTTCGTCCAGCGACGAAGAGTTGAAAGCTGCTGCTGAATTGGCGGCAAAGGTTGCGCGCTATATGCATGATTTAGGTTTCAACGAGCCGCTGAAAGCTGTTTCCGGCAATGGCTGCCATCTGCTATATAAGATCAGGCTGAAAAATAAACGCGAAAACACCAATCTAATAAAACAATGTTTGGAAACATTGGCGCTGTTGTTTGATAATGACAAGGTTAAGATTGATACGGTTAATTTTAATCCGTCACGTATCTGCAAATTGTATGGCACGTTAGCGCAAAAAGGTACAAGCACCGAAAAGCGTCCGCACAGAATGTCATATATCAAAAATCCTGATGCTGTTATTGAGGTAAATGATGTTGCTTTTTTGAATAAATTAGCAGCACAGCATCCCATAACCGAGCAGCCGACACCAGCACGCTATAATAACTATCAGCCTCACGAATTTGATGTTGAAAATTTTATGCGCGAGCATGGCATCAAATATACAGAAAAACAATACCGGGACGGAGTTAAATACGTCCTCGATGTCTGTCCGTTTGATGGCAGCCATCGAGCGCCGGATAGTGCGATTTTTAGAATGAATAACGGCGCAATCGGCTTTAAATGCCTGCATAATTCCTGCGCTGATAAAAAATGGCAGGATGTACGTCGACTGTTTGAACCGGAAGCCTACGAAAAACGGCAGGACGAATACGGTGCACGAGTCGAAGAGGGCTTGCGTCAGCATAACCGCACAAAGCAACGGCAGCTGCGGCAGATGCAGAATCCCGCCGCCAACGGTGAACCGCTGCTTTGGACAATGGCGCAGGTTGCAGAATTAGAAGAGCCGGAAAGCGAATATATTCGGACCGGCATTGCCGGCATTGATAATAAATTGATTGGATTGCAGAAAACGGCTGTCAGCGTTGTCAGTGGTTTGCGTGGCGCTGCTAAGTCAACTATGCTCAGTCAGATCATGTTGACTGCCGTCGATGATAAGCATAATGTTGTCTGTTACAGCGGTGAGCTAACGGCGAAAAATTTCTTCCGCTGGCTGACGCTTCAGGCGGCAGGCAAGCATAATGTAGTACCAATCGAAAAATTTTCTGATAAATACACTGTAAAGCCTGAAGCGCTGCCAAGCATAATCAGTTGGCTAAATGAACGGCTGTGGCTGTACAACAATAACTACGGCAACAATTTTGCAAAACTGGCCGAAGATTTACAAAAAGCATGCAATGAGCACAAAGCTGATTTATTGGTTATTGATAACCTTATGGCGCTCAACCTGGCTGAATATGATTACGATAAATACGAGGCTCAAACAAAATTCGTTTGGGAATTAAAACAGATTGCAAAGGTATGCAATGTGCACGTCATCTTCGTTGCTCATCCACGTAAAGCAATTGATTTTTTAAGGCTCGATGATATAGCAGGCACAAGCAATATCGCCAATATTGTCGATAATGCGTTTATCGTCCATCGCGTCAACGCTGATTTTAAACGCAAAACCCAGCAAACAATGAAGTGGCCTAAAGACGACGAACGCTATGGCTGCAGCAACATAATCGAAATTGCTAAAGACCGTGAAAACGGCACGCAGGATGAATTTATTAAACTGTGGTTTGAATTTAAAACAAAGCGTCTGCTGAACAGCAAAGACGAATACGTTAAATATAGTTGGGAAGAAAGCATGACCGATGACGAATTGCCATATTAAGGAGGTTGAAGAACATGGAACATCAAGAAAAGCTCATCAAGGCTGTTAATGCAGAGCTGGAAGAATGGCGGCTTAGCGGTGATACTGATTATCTGCATAAGGCTATGGCTGTTATCCGTGCAGAGATTGAGGAGGACGGGGTTGAGGATTTGGTAAGAATCAAGGTTGCTCCAGGCAATGGAGTTAGAGTAGCTAAGGCAGTCTGGAACAAAGAGAATGGCAAAGTGTATTGCGACTGCTGTAAGGAATCGACATTAAGATACTATAATTTTTGCCCCAATTGTGGTTGCTATCTCCTTCGGGATGATAAAAGAAAGGAGTGATAACATGGCTAAAAATTTAATCCCCGAAATCGCTCGTATGTTGGGCGTGGAGATTGGGGAAGAATTTAAAGTTGAGGGCGTAGCCGATAAAACTTATAAATTTATCATCGACGAACTAATAGTGTGCGGCGAAAAGAACGCAAATCATGGATACGTAAGTGCTAACATGATGCTTGTTAGTCTGGCAAAAGGCGACGCAAACCTTATCAAATTGCCGTGGAAGCCGAAGAAAGGCGAAACTTATTATACCTTTGAGCTTTTGAACGGCAAGTGGATTGTTCACCTGTTGTGGTGGATTGACTCCCCAAATGGGTATGCCCTACTTGACAAAGGCTGGATATACCGCACAGAAGCTGAAGCGCAAGATGCACTGCCTAAGGTAGCTGCCGAAATGGGAGTTGATTATGAGTTATAAGAGAAAAGTGCAACATGTTGCAAAAATCTCTTGTAAAAGTTGCACGTGGGGACAGAAAGTCCCTTGAAAAAGTTGAGGTGACTTTACATTGATAACTTCAATATCTCAGGAAAAAGAAAGATTTGACAAGATAGTGCAATCTTTTGAAAGCTGCTCTAAGCACAGCGGCGCGATTGCCTTTGACGCATATCTTTGCGCCGCTGCCAAAGAAATTTTAAACGCAATGGCCGCGTTACAAGGTAAGCCTTTGTTTAATTTAAGCAGCCTTTATGATGAGTACAAAGACGAGCTGCCGATATTCCAGAGTATAACGGCAGATTTGACGGAGCTTATGGATTATTCAGCTGCAAACAAGGAATACACTGATTACCTAGGGCAGATATTTCATCGGCTGCAGGCCAATAGTAAACAGGCGGGCCAATTTTTTACACCGTCTTCGTTGGGCAAGCTTGCTGCAAATGTCGTCGATGACGCTGACTGCATCAGGAAGGCTATTGCAGCAAAGGGGTATATAAAATTAGCAGAGCCGGCATGTGGCAGCGGCTCGATGCTGCTGGGCTATGTGTCCAAGATAGCTAAGCTTGGTTACAACCCCCAGCAGATGCTGTTGATAGACGCTTGGGACATTGACCAAAAATGCGTCAATATGTGCTATCTCCAGCTTAACCTCTACGGCCTCCGTGCCGCCGTTACTCATGGAGATACCTTGGCTAATAAAGTGTATGCAAAGCATCATACGTTGATGTATATATTGAATGGAGCGATACCTTAAATAAGAGGTGATTATGATGCCAGATGAAGACCTCAGAGATACGTACATAAAATCCGTGCTCAATGACGTGGGGACGGTTTTATCCAGTAAAGATTTGATGTTGCTGCAAAACACAATGTACGCAAAATTTGAGGGATTTACCCTTACGAGAACATGCAAAGAATTGGTTGTCGATGACGGCAACAACGCGGATATCATAAAGAGGTTTTTTATAGCGAAAAAAATAGAAGGTCTCAGCAAAAGAAGCCTACAGGTTTATTTTTATCATCTGCGTTCAACTTTAGAAAAAATTCCCAAAAGGATACAAGACATTAACGTGACTGATATAAGGCTGAGTTTGGCGGAAACAATGACCAACAGCTCGAAAATTCACGCTGATAATCAACGGCGAATATTATCCTCATTTTTCACCTGGTGTGAGGAGGAAGATATTATCGACCGCTCGCCGATGCGCCGGATTAAAAAAATAAAATTCCCCGAGCACATCAGACGTCCGCTTGAGGCGATTGAGGTGGAGAAGATCCGGCAGGCTATTGGCGAAAACATTAAGGAACGAGCCATATTTGAATTTCTGCTGTCTACAGCATGTCGCGCTGCGGAAGCGGTGGCGTTGAACCGTAGGGACGTAGATTTATTGTCCGGAGAAGCCATTGTTATGGGCAAAGGTTCACGCGAACGCAAAGTATATTTAAACGCCGTAGCAAAAATGTTCTTGGCGCAATATCTTGAAAGTCGCAAAGATGACAACGAGGCCCTTTTCGTGAGCGACAAAAAACCTTATAAACGTTTAGGGACAGGTGGCGTGGAGGACATAATCCGAAAAGCTGGCGAGCTTTTAGGGATGCATACGTTTCCACATCGGCTGCGCCATACGGCGGCTACAATGGCCTTACAACGCGGCATGCCGATTGAGCAGGTACAAAAAATGCTTGGGCACAAGAGGATTGAAACAACTCTTATTTATGCGAAAACTATTGCTGATGATGTTAAATATGCACACAAAAAATATTGTTAAGCATAGCCCTAGGGTGCGGCGGCTGGGTTGCCGAATGGCAGTAGGTTGCGGACTTGGCAACAGTAGGCCCATTATTGTTATGGACTGACGAAACAGGCCTGCGTAAAATCCAAGAATTCCCACGCCGCCGCTTTTATAAAAGGAGTGAGTAAATAACATGGAACAAATCAGAATGATGGCTTGTGCCCGCATCGTCGAGCTGACAAGCAGATATAATCAGACAGGCGATATCAGCGCACTGCTGAGCGCAATCAACGAGGCACAACAGATGCTGCAGATAGAACTTACACACAGCCCTGCACACAAAACAACAACAGTATCTGACTGCGGTGGCAGTCTGTATTGCGATAACTGCAACGAAAGTGTTTTGCCGTATATGGATTACTGCCCAACGTGCGGCGCGAGGATTGTTAGAGATGGACGCTAAGCAAAGCAAATGCTGTCGATGCGGCAAACCGACAGACGTTAATCCTAAAACGGGCAAAAATTATGTGATGTGCCCTACATGCCGTGAAAAGGACAGCATCCGTAAAAAAATCGCATACCACACAAAAAGCGAGAAACAGGGACGGAATAAACGCGGAACATACAGCGCAGCCACGAGCGGCAGCAGTTTGGAAACCATCTACAATTCTGCTGCGTCTGATTGTAATATGCATCGCTGCCCGAAATGCCGTATCAAAGTACGTAACGAATTTTATTACTGTCCTTGGTGTGGAGCAGAATTGGAAGCAAAGAGGTGATAGGCGATGCCTATAAACAAGGAGCTTAAAGAGGAACGCCGCGCGCAGGGGATGTGTGTTTATTGTGGCCGTCCTGCTGTAATCAAGCGGGACGGTAAGCCAGCCCGCAGATGCGAGAAGTGCAGCGGTAGTCACGTTAGCCAAAAATACTACGCAAGGCACGGCGTAGAGACGCGCAGCAGAGTTACAGGCAGACCACCAGGCAAGATAGATTCAGAGCTTCGTAAACGGCCTGAGCAGGAAAGAGTCGCTTGTCCGGAATGTAAAATTCGCACCAAAGCAGAGTATTGGTTCTGCCCGTGGTGCGGAACGGCGCTTCCAGAACCGGAGGAGGGAAATTAAATGATTTCGCTCAGACCTTATCAGCAGACGCTTATTGATGATATCCGCAGCGCCCTTGCATCCGGTTATCACTCCATATGCGCCGTGCTTGGCTGTGGCGGCGGCAAATCGATTATACAGGGCAGCATCGCCGCCATGGCAACAGCCAGAAACAACCGCGTGTTGTTCCTCGTCCACCGCAAAGAGCTTTGCCAGCAGATAACAGGGACGTTTACCGCATGCGGCGTTGATTTTAAATACTGTGATGTAATGATGGTGCAGACAGCATCAAGACGGCTCAATAAATTATTAAAACCTGCGCTGATAATCATCGATGAGGCGCATCATGTGCTAAGCAACAGCTATACACGTATCTTAGACAAATTCCCTGACGTCCCTGTTTTGGGTTTTACCGCTACTCCTCAGCGGATGAACGAGGGTGGTTTGGGCGCTGTGTTCCAAACACTCATAGAATCAGTGTCGACGGAATGGCTGATTGAAAATCATTACCTTGCGCCTTACAAATATTATGGCGTGCAGCTAGCCGATGCCAGCAAGCTGCACACGAAGCAGGGCGATTATGACCGCCAAGAAGTCGAAGAGCTTATGAACAGGTCAGCTATTTTTGGCAGCGCTGTAGAAAATTGGCAAAAATACGCCAAAAATAAAAAAACAATCGTGTATTGCTCGTCAATAATAACGTCTAAAAACACTGTACAGGCGTTCCGCAGCGCAGGAATAGCGGCGGCTCATCTGGACGGCGCTACGCCTAAGCAGGAGCGCGACAGAGTAGTAAATGATTTCCGCGCAGGTAAAATCCTGGTATTGAGCAACGTCGATTTATTCGGCGAGGGATTTGATGTGCCGGACTGTGAAGCCGTTGTGCTGCTGCGTCCGACAAAATCACTGACGCTGCATGTGCAGCAGTCGATGCGGTCGATGAGAGCCGACCCCAATAATCCGGACAAAGTTGCGATAATTTTGGATCATGTCGGCAACTACACACGGCACGGTTTGCCGGATGATAAGCGTGAGTGGACGCTGGCTGCTAAAAAGAAACGCAAGGAAAACAAAATCAACGTCAAGCAGTGTCCCAACTGTTTCGCTGTCCTGCCATCTTCTGCGCTGACATGTAAATTTTGTAAATACGATTTTCGCCAGCAGGCCGAGGAATCACAGCAATCGTGGAAATTTGTTGATGGCGTGATTTTGGGCGAGATAGCTAAGCAGCCGTATGACGATTACCGCAAGGCGAAAACGTGGGAAGAGATAGACACGTTTCGCAAAGCAAAAAAATATAATTTTTTTTGGGGAATCCGAAAAGCAATAGAACTCGATATCCCTATTCCGGCGAAATACAAATGGCAGGTTTATAAGCTGCATTTAAACAGCATGGGTAAACAGATAAGATACATACAGGAGGGATAAAATGGGCCGAATAAACAGAGCAATGCGCCGTAAAGCGCATAAGGAAATTTTTAAAAGCAAAGCTGACCTCTCAGAGCTGCATGAAGCTGCAGCAGAACAGTATGCACGTGATATGACACGTGATGCACTGTCAACCGCCATCGCCAAAATGAACATGGCAATAGCCATGACTGTGATGTTTAATTATGGCATTCTTAATAAAAAGGCGACAAGATTAGCGACGATGATTGACACAATGCACTATTATGTCAGAAAAATCAACGCAAATGATTTAAGTGAAGAAGAACAAAAAATCTGCAAGGAAATAAGAATCGTCCTTGAAGATTGGTATAAAGAAAATGGAGCTTTGTAAATGAGTGAAAGAATTATTGAACTGTTGGAAGAAAATCAAAAGTTGCGCAACTGCATCGAGGGAATGGAAAACGACTTGACCTTGAAAGACGGCATCATCCGGCGGCAGACTGTGATGCTGGCTCAGCGTGAAACAGAGCCTCTTGATGTTATGGCCGATAAAAGCTACATTCTCAGCGTGCTGGATGAACGCACCCTGCTGGAACAGCTGGCGGAAGAAGCGTCGGAGCTGGCGCAGGCGGCGCTGAAATTTATCCGTGCAAAACGGTTAAACAATAATTACACGCCGATGGATGTCGGGGATGCTTATCTTAATTTGAGAGAAGAGATGCGTGATGTGCTCGCCGTTGCCAGCATGCTCGGAATCGCCGAATATAATGACTGCAGAAATCCGAAAATACGGCGGTGGGCAGAAAGGTTAGGTAAACAGGATGTATAATGATGAGCCGTGCCCGTGTGACAGCTGTGACAGGAATTGCGATGCATGGGAAGCGACGTACTTCTGTGAGCTGTGCCAATGGTTAGGCAGCGATTATAATTGCGACGATTGTGATTCATCGAATATCTAGGAGGTAAACATGATTAAATTAAGCGACGCGCTGGAAAGAATTAAACAAGAATGTCTGCATAATGACTGCCCACATTGTCCATTTGGTGATGGAGCTGACGGCTGCTTATTGACAGATGCAAACGTTATCCCTTGCGAGTGGGATTTTAGTGTTATGCGTAACGCTGATGCAGCGCCGACAACCTCTGATAACGTCAATCATCCGTCCCATTACACCCAAGGCGGCGTAGAATGTATCGATGCGCTTCAGGCTGCGACAGTCAACCTGCAAGGCATTGAGGCTGTCTGCACAGCTAACGCCATCAAATATCTGTGGCGTTGGAAACAGAAAAACGGCGAAGAGGACTTAAAAAGGCTCAATGGTATATTGATAAATTAATCGGTATGCAGCCATGACGGAAACGGATTTGATGCACGCTGTTATGCTTGCGGTAACCGAGGCAGGCAATCAGATTTTCCGCACGAACGTGGGTAAGGTGCGTACGCCCGACGGCCGCTATTTTGATACAGGGCTGCCTAAAGGCCATAGCGATTTATACGGATTCCGTCCCGATGGCCAGATTTTTTACATCGAAACGAAACTGCATCCACGCAAGCCGACAAAGGAGCAGCGTCAGTTTATCCTTGCCATGATTGGCAAGGGCGCTGCTGCCGGCGTTGCTTATACCGTTGAGGAGGCGTTAAAGATTGTAAAATGGGAACCGGAATTTAAGGAAATTATGATAGGAGCGATGCGATATGCAAAATGATTGGTCAAAGCTCGGTATGGTTATCCGTGATCCCGGTGCAGGTTATGACAGCGCCGGTTCCACGCACTGGCTGAAAATCCTGGCTGAGGCAAGAAACATAAACGCTGATTTTTATTACCGCCTTTGCTGGCTGCGTGATGTTGGCTGCCGTTTGGCACCCGACTCAAAATTTAAATACCGATTAGAACCGGTAATCGGCGCTGAAAATTGGTGCTCAAAATCTGAATGGGACAAAGAAAAATCTTGCCTTAATCCATACGCTAAAAAATTAATCGAGGTGCTCAAAAATGTGTAAATCACCATGCTTAAACTGTCCAGACCGCCGCCCGACGTGCCATGCACGCTGCGAAGCGTATCTGAATTATCAACAGAAAAATATTGCAGATGTAAAAGCCAAAAACGCTTATCTGCGGCGGCCCGCGTTTTCCATGTCGCATGAACAGTCTATAATTAAAAATCAGCGTGATTATTACAGGAGAAGAAAACATTGACCCGAGAAGAATTAAAAGCGAAATTAAAATCGGCGTGGTATAAAAATCAACTGAAGAAAGCTGAAATCGAACGGCTGGAAGAATTGCGCGCTGACGGCATGCGAATCACGCCGGTTTATAACCCTACGCCGGGCGGCGGCAGCGTAAGCAGCGTCCCTGAAAATGTTGTCATCCGCCGCATCCAGCAGGAAGAAAAAATACTCGCCGTATGCCATGATTTAGAAAAGGATATCGATGACGTGGCAGCACTTATCGATATCCTGCCCGACAGTCCCATGAAAATGGTTATGCGGCGGCGGTACATCAATTTCCAACGCTGGAAACAGATAGCTGAAGCAATGAGCTGCAGCTGGGCGAATGTCCATAAATTACACGCACAGGCTTTAAATTATATCTTACGGGAGGTTAACCATGGCAAGTGACAATACATTACAAGCATTAAATGATAAGCTGTTTGCTCAGCTCGACAGACTGGATAACCGCAGCTTGTCGGGTGACAGTTTAAAAGAGGAGCTTGAGCGTACAGATGCGATTATTGATATCGGCAAGACAATCATCAGCAATGCTGATCTGATGCTGAGAGCAGCCGTCGCACGTGATGAAAAGCTTGGCGCATATCAGGGCGCATTACCTAAGGTGTTGCAGAGCGGTGATGGCAATGGCAAGAAGAATTTACACCGCTGAGATGCTGGTGTGGCTGCGCGATTATGCCAAAGGACGCTGGCTGGAAGAAATTACTGACGGCTTTAACGAACATTTCAGCACAGAACTTGAGCCGAAAAACATGCGGGCATTATTACGGAATCATCGAATTACATCAGGCGTAAAGCTGACACGCTGGAAAGAGAAGATACACAGAATCACAACACCTGAACAGGACGAGCTTGTGCGTCAGCGTTACCATGAAAGCGGAAAAGGCAGTTTTAAAGAGGTGCAGGAGTTTTTAAAAACGTTGGGCGTATCCATGACGTTGGCGCAGGTCAAAGGTTATCTCAGCCGCAAGCATATCCGATTAGGTGTGTACGGCTATTTCAAGCCAGGCAGCACGCCAGCCAACAAAGGTAAGAGGATGCCTGCAGAGGTATATTCCAAATGCCGTCCGACGATGTTTAAAAAAGGCAATGTGCCTGTCAATCATAAGCCAGTCGGCAGTGAGCGTGTCGACATATATGGATATATATTGGTTAAGACTGCAGAGCCAAAAACGTGGCGACAAAAGCAACGCATTGTATGGGAACGTGAAACAGGCGAGAAGCTGAAGTCCAGCGATTATGTCATGTTCCTTGATGGCAACAAGCTGAACTGTGATATCGGCAATCTTGCTAAGGTCACGCGATCGCAGATGGCGAGAATAAATCAAAATCACCTGCGTTTTGATAATGCCGAATTGACAAAGGTCGGAATCACGCTTGCCAAGCTGTTGGAGGCAAAACACAAAAAGAGTAGATAGAAGTAGACTATATATGTATGATATAATTTAAAATGTAAAATTTACCGAGAGAAAAGAGGTGAACGCCTCTGAGGCTCGAGAAGATTTTGCAGGAGTCCCCCGAACCCCGTTGGTTTGTAGATTTACAACTTGCCGTTTCATTATGTCTCGGGGGGGGAGATAATGTCGGAAAGGAGAAATCAGGGGAAATTCCAAACATGAACGCTAATCGAAAGGTTAGCGTTTTTTGTTTACAGGTAATCGATAATAATTATCAATGTGGATATCAAAGCGAGAAACAAAAGCTATTCCAACATGACATTGAGCAGCATGGAGGCACGTACATCTTGTGCCGGAGCTTGGAGGATATCCATCCATTCTTGACTCGTACAATGAGATTATTCTAATTAGGAGGACGCTGGTAATAAATGAGGCGAGGCACAAAAGCATACATACACGCTGAGCTTTTAAATTATCAGCGTTCCCGAAATGAGATTGGCAGAATTTGTCGAAAGCTAGATGAGATAACCATGTTCCCTGCTTACGCCGATGATTATACATCGGAGGAGCGGATGTATCTGCAGGACCGGCTGCGTTGGCTGCGTAGGATAACAGATGCTATTGCTGCAGCAGATCAGGACATGGACGAGGAGCAGCGTGCTGTGCTCAGGCTCAAGTTTTGGAGCCAGAAGCCACGGCCAACAGACGCAGCTATTGCTCAACGGCTCAACATCAGCACGAGCACATTATATAGACGCATAGGGCAGATATACAGACATGTCGCTCAGAAGCTAGGCATGGATTTATGACACACAGGCTGAAGGTTAACACCCTCCGGCTTTTTCTTTTGCCCAGAAGTTGGAAGAAACATGAGAGTTTCGCGCGCTAAACGGGTAGAGAGCAGCTGCTTTGTTTGGGATAATATTACTAGGAGTTGGGACAATGCTGTTCCCACTCACTCAAGGTACTTACCCGGGGGGGCGGTGGTTAGCGGTGGTCGGGCATCCCGCGGTGAAACTTTTGTAACAATTTTTGAAAACGAGGTGATGATATGGCGGACACTGTAAACGCCTGGGCGAAGCTCTCGACGGATGGCCGTGTATTACTCAGCTCGTCGCAGACAGCCCATGTCTTCAATGTCAGCGGCGAAACGTTGGCAAAATGGGCGAAAAGAGGCTGTCCAAAAGAATGCCGCGGCTGGTATGACATCCAAGCCGTAATCGCTTGGCGTTATGCCGGCGAGGGAGCTGACGGCGGCGTATCAATTATGGCTGAAAAGCTTGATGCCGATAAGCGCCTGAAGCTGGCAAGGGCAGCGCTGGTAGAACAGGAGCTGCAGCTAAAGCGTGGCCAGCTGCTCAGCGCCGTACTGGTAGAAAAAGAGCTAACCGAGATATTTGATAACCTGAAAGCATCGCTGATTACCGTGGGTGACCACATCATGTCAGAGATGTACAGCCAATATCCCGAGATGGCTCCACAGGTAAGGAGGTTGATTGATGGATACATCAGAGCAGCTCTCAAAGAAGCAGCCGACAACAGAGGCAAGCTGCGAGAGCGAACAGGACGCCTTAACAAGAATCCAGTTGGACGTCCTCGAAAACGTCCTAAATAACGCACTCCTTGCCTTGAAACCTGAAGACCCGATGAGGGTATCAGAGTGGGCGGCGAAATACCGCTACATGGGAGCCAACGAGACCTCCCGCCCTGGTCCGTGGCGAAATGAAATCGTACCTTATCTGGTCGATATCATGGACAGCCTCAATAAAGATGGCATTGAGCAGATAACATTCCTGAAGCCTACGCAGGTAGGCGGAACGGAATGCGGAATCAATATCTTGGGCTATATCATCTCCCAAGCTCCCTGCCGTGTTATGTACGTCCTGCCGAATAAGGACGCGCTGGAAGATTTTTCGCAGGACAGATTGCAAAAGGTGCTCACCAGCAACGAATGCTTTCATGGCAAATTCGAGGCAACCAACAGCAAAAATGCCATGCTGCGTTATGCTGGCGGTTTCTGTAAATTCGGAAGCGCTCAATCTCCGACCGACCTCGCTTCGTGGTCCGTGCCGGTAATCGTGCTGGACGAAATCGACAAATTCCCGAAGATGTCCGGCAAAGAAGCGTCCCCGCTGAAGCTGGCGGAAGAAAGAACCAAGAACTGGTCAGGCAAGAAGAAGATGTTTTTCTGGTCGACTCCAACTCTGAAGACAGGCCACATCTACCAGCTCTATGAAGCTGCAGACGTGCGCTATGAATATAACGTCCCTTGTCCGCATTGCGGAAAAATGCAGCCGTTTAAATGGAAATACGTCAAATTTGACGCTCATCAGCCTGCGACTGTTGTTGAACACAACACACATTATGAGTGTTGTTATTGTAAAGGTGTTATCACTGATAAGGATAAGCCTGACATGCTGAATAAAGGGCGATGGCTGCCAACAAACGAATGCGAGGGCCAGCCGCGCAGCGTAGCGTATGCGCTCAACTCCCTTTATAGCCCATGGGTGTCCTTTGGCAAAATGGCAGCGGAATTTATCAGATCTAAAAATGACCCGCTGCTGCTCATGAACTTTGTCAACTCATGGCTTGGTGAACCATGGGAGAGCAAATCGGCTGTCATGGAAGCCGATATCGTCCTGAAGCATAAAACTGACTGTCCTATGTATGTTGTGCCGGATTGGTGTCAGCTGCTTACCGGCGGCGTCGATGTCCAAAAAGGTTATCTCTATTGGCAGATTGACTGCTGGGGACCGGGCATAACGTCCCAGCGCCTTGCCTATGGTAAATGTATTGGTTGGGACGAACTGGAAAAGGTTATGGATACAATCTGGACCGGAGAGGATGGAAAGTCACAGTATCAGGTCTGCATTTACGGAATTGATACAGGTTTCCGGACCGAGGAGGTCTACGATTACTGCTGGAAACATCAGGGCGTAGCGTTCCCAGTCAAGGGCTCATCCGTCCACATGGCCGCATACTTGCGCCCGACCAACATCGAGCCGAGGATGCCGGGCAGAACGCCGCTGCAGCTATGGATTGTTAACACCGACCAATATAAAAACGAAATTGCCCAGCGAATTGAAATGCCAATAGGCCGCGGCAGCTGGATGCTTAACGCTGATTGCGATTTAGAGTATGCTGAGCAAATCACCTCAGAGCATAGGGTAATGGATGACAAAGGCCGCGAAACGTGGAAACCGAAGACCAGCGCCAAACAGAACCATCTGTGGGACTGCTCCGTCTACTCCTTTGCTGTTGCGGATTTGGTCAACATGAGGGCGCTGCAGGATGTTATTATCGACGATACGCCGATGGAAGCCGATGCCCCGGAAGAAACAGTCTTGCCGGAGCCGGGATTTACGATTTAGGAGGGCACTATGGCGACTATTGAGGAATTAGAGCGCCGCCGGGTTGAGGTTAATGCTGCTATCAGCAATATTATGCGTACAGGCCAGATGGTCCAGACGCGTAACGGCAGAGTGGAACATGCCAACCTTGCGGCTCTGCGCGAAGAACGCGCAGCCATAGAAAAAGAGCTTGCTGATGCTCAGAGCTATGGCAGCTCCGGCGAAAGCTGGGGCACAAAGATGTCATTTTATGGGAGGGGTTGAGGATATGTCCAAAAATCAAAGAAACCCCACCTTTATGGAACGTCTGGAGAATGGGATTGACAAGGCTATCAGCGTGCTGTCGCCGCGATGGGGTGCGGAAAGACGTGCTTATCGTGCGCAAATGCGTCTGGCTGCAGCTTATGAGGCTGTGCCAAAATGGCGTAATAGCGCTGACTGGGTGCCCGTAGACGGAAAAGGCGAGGCCTTAAACGCTCCCAACCGTGATATAGCGAGAGCGAAAGCCCGCCACCTTGAGCGTAACAGTGAACTAATTAACAGCATCATTAACGCTTTCGAGCGTAATGTTGTCGGTAAAGGCTTTAATCTGCAGCTGCGGACCGATAACCAGGACTGGAACAATGCGATTGAAGCGCTATGGGCTGATTGGAGCCGTCCCGGCAACTGTGATGTGACCGGCAGATTTTGTCTGACGGAAATTTTAAAGCTGATTGTTCGCCGTCGCATCGTCGATGGCGGCATATTGGCGCTGAAAGTGACTGACAAGAGCAGCGATATACCGTACAGGCTGCAGCTCATCGAGGTTGATAACCTCAAAGGCCCCGGCGAGGTCAAATCGCCTGCCGGAAACGCTATTATCGGCGGCATTGAGGTAAACAAATACGGCAAGCCGCTTAATTACTATATTGAGCAGGCCACAGCCGACATCACAACTGTTGCGGAAATCGAAACTGTTAAGGCTGACAGAGTGTTTTATTTGTCGACCACCTCCAGACCGAGTGAAGTGAGGGAAATCTCACCGCTGACACGAGCGCTGGATGATGTGCATGATCTTGAGGAGTTTTTTGACGCCGTAGCGTTTAAACAAAAAATTAACGCTGCCATTGCGGTATTTATCACGACTCAAAAAGATGCTGGCTCAACTTTTGGCCGCTCCTTAGCTCCCAAGGGAGAAAAGGACAGCAACGGCAAGCCTGCCGGAACGCGCATTGACTCAGGCTCAATCAAATATTTGGAGCCAGGGCAGGATGTAAGAAGTATCGTGCCGTCTGGCCAAAGCTCTGAGCTTAATGATTATAACCTTGCTGTAAGCCGTCGCATCGGCGCTGGCCACAATCTCTCCTATGAGATGATGACAAGGGATGTTAGCAAGGTAAATTACTCCAGCGCCCGTCAGAACCTGCTCGAAGATTGGAAGACTTTTGCCGATGAGCAAAATTACATCATTGAGCATTTTCTGGATTTTGTGCTGGAAGATGTTGTCACCGCGGCCTACCTTGCCGGAAAACTCAAAAATGCTCCTAAGGATTTTATGACTAACAGGCAAAAATACCTCAAGCATGAATTTATCGGGCAGGGCCTGCCGTGGATTGACCCGCTGAAAGAGGCTCAGGCTAATCAGGTGATGCTGGCTACCGGTCAGACCACGCTCAAGGACATTTACGCAAAAAAAGGTAAGGATTGGGAAGAAGAAGTCGCCCAGCTTGCCCTTGAAAGAGAAAAAACTAAGGAGCTTGGCTTGGTGAGCGAAGCTCCGGTAACTGTGAAAGGTGATGATGGCGATGGAAGAAAATCAGAAGAATGATGATATCCAGAAACGCATGAACATGCCACGTCAGCGCAGCGCCAAGCTGGAGGGCTTTGACGAAGCATCCAGAACGGTAACCTTATCGTTTGCCAGTGAAACCCCTTGTGTTGATTGCTGGGGCGACAAAGAAATCTTGCGCTGCACCGATGAGGCCATGGACAAACAGCGTTTTTACGATGGTGTTATGCCAATCCTGTACAACCATAACAGAGATGTTGTTGTTGGAAAGCCCATCAAGATTTGGACCGAGGGCAATCGCGCTAAAGCGACCATCGAATTTGCGACCACCGAAAAGGCTGAGGAAATCATGGGCCTTGTACGTGACGGATTTTTGAATGGCGTGTCTGTTGGTTATCGCGTCAAACAGTGGCAGGTCTTGGAAAAAGGCGAAACTACTGATGATGGCATAGAGGGACCAGCTTGGATTGCAACCAGGTGGGAGGTATTTGAAATCAGCATCGTAACCGTGCCTGCTGATGGAACTGTTGGCGTAGGGCGCTCCCTCGCTTTTGACGCTGACGATATGGTGGAGCAGCATGAAGCTCCAGGAAAAGAAAGAGAGGTCGACAACATGGAAGAAAAGGAAAAAACTGCTCCGACCGAAGCAGAAATCCGCTCCGCTGCTATCAAAGCAGAACGTGAACGCTGTGCAGCCATTGATGGCCTGTGCCGCAAATTTGACGTTGACGCGGAACAACGTCAGAAATGGGTTGATGGTGGTCAAGACATGGAAACCATTAACCGCGAGATGCTGGGCATCTTGGAAGCCCGTAACAAAGCCGTACCGAGCAACAGAACCGAGGTAGGCGAGGACCGCGCTAATGAGATGCGCGCTGTCTACACCGATGCAATCCTGATGCGTCACGGCGTAACCGTGGCTAAACCGCATGAGGGTGCTGACCGTCTGCGTCATATGTCCATGCGTAACATGGCTATTGATATGCTGACCCGTGCTGGCGCTAATGACGCTTACACCATGGATGACACCGAGCTGTTTAAGCGTGCCATGACTACCGGTGGCCTGCCGATTGTCCTGCAGGACGTTGTAAAATACGCCATCAAAGACGGCTATGATGCTGCTAATACCACCTATCAGGCATGGGCACACATCGGCACCCTGAATGACTTCCGTCCGGCCAACATCGTCGAAATCGGCGCTGAAGCTGAACCGAAGCTCATCCCCGAAAACGGCGAATTTACTGATATGAACCTGACCGAGAGCAAAGAATCCGTGCGTCTGGACACCTACGGCCGTTCCTATAGCTACACCCGTCAGGCATTTATTAATGACGATATGCGTGTGCTGACTGAAATTCCTCGTATCGTTTCCAGCCGCATGGCTGCGTACATCAACGCTCAGGCTTATAAAGCACTGGCAGGCGCAACCTTTAATGCCAGCAATACCGGCACCGCAGGCGCTATCAGCGTAGCGTCCTTAGCTGAAGCGATGGAAAAATTGCGTAAAGCTAAAGACAAAAAAGGCAATTTCCTGCGCATCATGCCTAAATATCTGCTTGTTCCGGTGGCTCAGGCTGTTACCGCAGCTCAGCTCCTGCATTCTGCAGCTGACCCGAGCGCTTCCCATTCCGGCGTAAACAATCCGTTTGCCAATGCGTTTGAGATTATCTCTGATCCCGAACTGGATGCACTGAGCTCTGATGCTTGGTATCTTGCTGCCGCTCCCCAATATGGCTACGGCGTACAGGTTAACTTCCTGAACGGCAACCAAACTCCGATTGTTGAGAGCCAGGTATCCTTTGATACTCTTGGTTGGAAATATCGTATTTACCATGACTTTGGCGTTAAGGCGCTGTCTACTCTGGGCGTTGTTAAAAACGCCGGCAAATAAGGAGAGGTGATTTAAATGGCTAAGGAAAACGCTATTTTCCGCCGTAACGGCGACAAAATTGACTACAAATGCACCGCGGCCGTTGCTCCCGGTGACATCATCAAGCTGGCAGACGGTTTGGTCGGTGTGGCTGAGGCAGGCGGTCTCAAAGATGATATTATCGCTCTGACTATGCGTGGCGTGTTTGAGGTAGAGTCTACCGGCGCTATCGCTCAAGGCGCTGCTGTGTATCTGACCGCTGGCGGCAAAGTTACCGCCACCAAAGGCACTAACACCTTTATCGGCACCTGCTGGGCTGCAGCTGGCAGCTCCGACACTCGTGCTCTTGTAGCTATTAACGTAGGCGTTGCTGCAGCGGGCTGATAATTAAGGGGCGGCTCGCAAGCCGTCCCTATTTTTTGTCGAAAGAGGCAAAAAAATGAACCAGTATATCAAACAAGTAATCCAAAACGCGACCTTTGACACAGCGTTGCTGGCAGAAACAATCAGCTATAACGGCGTAGAAATCTCGGCCATTGTAGAGGTCGGGGAAAATGAGCTGCAGAAGTCACGAGGTGGCTTTAACCGCCTCGGCAACACTGTAGCTGTCAGCGGAAGCGGGTATTTTACCGTCAAAACCGAGGACGTGCCTAACCCTAAGCGTGGCGATGTTATCGTATATGATAACAAAAAATACTATGTGGCAGGCATTGAGCTTATCGACTCTCTTGGCGGCAGCGTTACCGTTAAAGTGACATGTGACGAGAGGGGGTATCTTAACAGATGATTACTGTAGATATCCATGACGAGGTGACGCCGCTCATCAAAAGCTATCTTGCCAATAATCCTAAAATGATTGCCAGCTTAACCAAATCAATAGGCTGGTATGTGCAAAGCAACGTAAAAAAGCTGAGCACCACTACCTTACCAAGCAGATGGGCCGACCGCGTTCCGCTTAAAATCCGTCGTAAGCTGGACAATAAAGCTCCTAAAGGTTGGCTCGGCAAATTAAAGCGCGCCATCGGCTACGCTTATAATCCTGCCTCTAAATCTGTTGCAATAGGCTGGACAAGCTCAACGGCTGCGAGGGAGGGTAAGATACAGGAGTTTGGCGCAAGGCGTCAGGTAACGCCACGATTGAAAAGATACTTTGCATCGAGAGACGTGCCGCTCTCTGAACGTAAAAAGCAGATAGATGTGCCTGCACGTCCAATCTTTGAGCCGGCGATGGAGGTTATCCATCCGCGGCTTGGCAGCTACATCCAAAACAAGGTTGCGAGCTACATGGAAAACGGCGGCCATGCCCGCACCGTTGGCAAAAGGCGAAAATATGAGGTATACACATGAGTTTAATTAGTTATTTGCAAAACGAGGATTTATGCTCAATCGGCGCAAAGCTCGCAGCACACATAGCTGCCGATCAGGAGCTGGCCCGTTACTGCGATATGCATTTTGGCAAAAACCTCACAATCATTGTCGGACCGCCTGAGGCTTACATGCCGCAGGATATCAACGCACCATATCTGTTTATCCATGATTTTGGCAAAGCGGAGGGCGCTGCCATCAACACGGCGTCTTATGAGTGTGTTTTTTCTCTCGGTCTTGATGTTGACGAGGAAAACGCTGAGCTCCAACCAGACGTAATTGTCTACGCAGGGCAGCAACGAACTAGCGAGATGCTGACACTGCTACAGGATGCTCTCTACCGGTATAAAGGCGGCTGTCAGCCTCCTACCGCCGTGGAGCAGCTCATGCCGGGGCTTCCTGGCAACAACTCCCGGCACTGGGAGGGATTCCTAACCGCTGTATGGACGTTAGATATTTCCATTGGCGGACAAAACCACTTTTAACTAAGGAGGATTGATTTTTATGGCAAATACCTGCCCGTGGGGCGTAGGCTCCAAAACCAGCACCCTGATTGCCTTTGAGACTGCTTACGGCGTAACTCCGACCGACGCAGCAACCAAATCCATCAGGATGTCTTTTAACACCAACGGCGTGGCAAGCTCTCAAAATAGCACCGCTCCGTCTACCATCCGCGGCAATCGCTCTCCTGTAGAGCCTATCTTGGGCAACAATGATGTATCCGGTGACATCGTTGTGCCGGTAGATTATACCGCTTTTGGCTATTGGCTCAAGGCTGCGTTCGGCGACCCGACCAGCGCAAAGGTCAGCGAAACCACTAACTACAAACATATCTTTAAAATCAAGGACTCCCAACCGTCCTTGACCATTGAAAAAGCTTTTCCGGGCATCAACACCTATATCAAGGAGCATGGCTGCAAGGTAAGCAAGCTGTCCCTCTCTGTAGGTGGTGACGGCGAGCTGACCGCGACCATCAGTGTGATGGGCGGTAAGGAGGAAATTACCACCACCTCTATGGCAACCACCCCGGTGGAAGCTGTCCTGAACCGTGCCCAGAATTTCCAGGCAAAGGTTAAGATTGGCGGCACCGTAAAAGGTAAAATCACTAGCTTTGGCATGGACATTGACTTTGGCTTGGATGGTGAGTCTTACAGCATCGGTGGCAATGGCTTCCGCGAGGCCATCTGCGAGGGACTGGCATCTGTTTCCGGCACCATTGAGGCGTTTTTTGACTCTAAGGAGTATATCGCCATGGCTGAGGCCAGCACCAAAACCAGCGCTGAAGTGGTTATTTCTACCGGTGATTTTGCGTTGAGCATCTTACTGCCGGAAATCAAATTTGCCCGCACCTCTCCCGGTATTGATGGCCCCGGCGGCATCAAACAAAGCCTGAGCTATAACGCTTACTATCAAGACGATGCCAACGCCAGCGCTGTTGTGGTGACCTTGACCAACAAAAATGCTGCTTACTGATTGGAGGGAAAAGAATGAGTGAAGAATATATCTTAGAGTGCCGCGGCATGAATTTTGCCGAATACTGCAAGCTGGAAGACCTCCAGAAAGAGTATCAATCTAAGCACCCAGATGATAAAACCGGCTTAGGCCGCCTGAATCTCAATTATGTTATGCACAACATTTATCCGGATGCTCCTGTTGAGCGTATGACCGTTGGTGATGTAAGCGCGGTTTTTGCCCGCACCATGGAGCTGAGCGGCATTGTCCATGAGGACGAGATAAAAAACTTGAGGACTGCGTCCGTTGGCAGTACGAGCGCAGCGGATATTGCAAAGACTGCCGCAAAATAAACCCTGACTTTGATTGCAGAACCTGCGAGTACAGGCCGCCTGACGTTATGCCGGGCAACTCGCAGGCTATGCACATCCGAGAGCTTACAAGTAATTGCCGTAATTATGTTGCCAGCATGACTGGAATGTACTGCATCAGCTATGACTGGCCTGGTATCGAGAGCATCTGCCGCATGAGCGGTATCACTCTCAACAAGGGCATAATTAAGCAGCTGCGTATGCTTGAGGATATTGATCTAAAATATCTCAACCAAAAGGAGGCATCCGTAAATGGCTAAAGTCACGGAAACAAGGGTAAAAATAACACTGACCGACGCAATGAGCGGACCTCTGCGCAAGATTGAGGGCGAGGCCAACTCTACAAACAAAGCTGTCGGTAATCTCGCCAGCAGCCTTAAAAGTTATACCGCTGTTGGTGCTCAGATTGCTGCCGGTGCGTTTGGTTTTACAGCGCTTAGCGACAGCATTTCCAAGCTGGTTAGCGCTGGCCTGCAATTTAATAAGGCGATGGAGACAAATGCCATCGGTATGGCAGGCATCTTAACCTCCATGACCACCCTCAACGGCAAAAACATGGAATGGAATCAGGCACTAAAGGCTTCTCAGGGAATTATCAAAGGCCTGAACGAGGATGCTCTGAAAACCGCAGCTACATCCGAGGAGCTTGTTGATACATTCCGTGCGCTGTTAGGCCCCGGCCTCGGTGCAGGCATGAAGATTGAAGAAATCCAGAAGCTGACCACTACCGGCGTAAATGCTGTAAAATCCTTAGGCCTTAACGGACCTCAGCTCATACAGGAGCTGCGTGACCTCGTGCAGGGTGGTATCAGACCTGCGAGCAGCACTCTGGCAACAGCCTTGGGCTTGACTGATGCTGATATCACGGCAGCCAAAAACAGCAGTGATGGCCTGTATAAATTTTTAATGGAGCGCTTGCAAGGCTTTGAACGTGCGGCTAAAGAAACCCCTAAGACCATCGCCGGCATGGAAGATCAGTTAAAAGAGGGCCTCTCCCGCGCGATGAGCGTAGCCGTTGAGCCTGTACAGCAAAAGTACAAGGAGCTGATGCAGCAGGCATCGGGGGTGCTATTTAACAGCGACCTGAGCATCAATGAGGATTTGGCCAAAAATCTGCAGACGGCAGGCGAGCATATCGCCAACATGGTCGATGATTTTAAGGCCATGGCTGATATCATTGCTCCTGTTGTTGTCCCTGCTGTCGAAGCGCTCGGAACAGCCTTAGGTGTTGTGCTGGATAATGCCGGCAAAATCACGGCAGCATTTGTTGCATGGAAAGCCTTTAAATTCACCCAGAATTTTAACACATCTCATTTTGCGCAATACGCTGCCAGCGCTCAGGCCACTTATCAAACCGAGATAGGTGCTGCACAGAGAGCTGCGCAGGTAGTGATGCAGGAGGAAAACAAAAAGCAGCGAGCGCTCAAAGAAACCCAAACTGTGCAAAACGCCTACTCCAAATTGATTGGGGATAATCAAGGTACGTTAGCTATCAAGCTTAAGATGGCTGCTCAATATTACGAGCGATTAGGCTTATCCGCTCAGCAGGCAGCCAAGCTTCAATACCAAGCAGCACAAATGGCGCTGAAAGGCAATAGTGAGCTTACAGCCAAGGTCCTTGACCTGCAGGAACAACATGTAGTCGCAGCCGATGCTGCCAAGCAGCAAAGCAATAAACTGGCCAAGCTCACGGAATGGGCAGGTTATACCGGCGGTGCTCTTACTGCTGTGGGCATTGTCCTGCAAAGCGTTACTGACGATACTGACAGCTGGGCATACAGCACAGGCCGTTATCTTACGATGGCTGGTATGGCTATCGAGGGCATAAGCATGATGATTACCGCTCTCAGCAAGCTACGTGATGCTTATAAGGAGGTAGCTGCTGCCAAAGCTGCAGCAGGGATGCTGTCTATTGGCGGTGCTGCCGTTGCTATCGGTGCAGGTGTAGGCGCTGTAGCCGCAGGCGCGTACGCTCTCACTCACGGCATCAGTTGGGATGAGGCCAAGAGGCGCTATTTTGGCAATCCCAACGCTGGCAAGAGCAGCGAGCCGGAAAAAGACAAGCCGCTTGATAACTCCATGCCGGATATCAGCTCAATCCAGCCTAAAGATTTTGGTGGCTGGGCTGATACCGGCAAAAGCAAAGGTGCTGCAGCTACGGCACGCCAAGCGGAACGTGCAGCGGAACGCGCAGCACAGAAGCTCCAGAAAGAGCTCGGCAACGTCCATGAACTGCAGGCAGAGCTTAACCGGAAAATCTTGGAGGATACCGGTGAGGCATCAGCTGTTGCTACAGCTAAACTGGACGAAGAACTCACCAAAATGAAGTCAAAGCTCGAAAACGCTGCCAAGGCTGGTGTATCTGATGAGGAAATCCAGAAAGCTCAAAAGCTCATGGATACCTATGCTGAGGCTGAAAGACGTTTGGCCAATAATGACCAGACAATCAAAGCTCATCAGCAGCGTATGGACATGATACAGGCTGAGCAGGATGCTCATCAGCTTACTGCTCAAGAGGCTGACAACCTGCGCCGTGAGGAGCTGACCAGCTATCAGGATAAGCTCCAGCAGATTTTAAGCAGCCAGCAGCTCAACACCGAGCAGCGCTTGCAGATTATGCAGGAGTATTCCAATGCCGTGCAGGATATGGAGAGCGCCACGGCCGCCGACTATAAAACGGCGTGGGAAGATGCTCTGGATTATATCCGGAACAAAACCTATGACCAGCGCGCAACCATCCAGTCAGGCATCGACGATATCCTGGACAGCTTTACGAGCTTTGGCCAGAACATGTTGACCGAAAGCAAGTCAATCGGTGAGCGGTTTGACGATTTATTTAAAAACCTCGCCAACAGCATCATGAATACCATGATGAAAGTTATCATGCAGGGACTCATCATGAAATCAATCATGGGCATGTTTGGCATGGGCGGCACGTCCGGCGGCATCGGTGATGTTAAGATGTATACGGATATGTCGGGGTGGTCGCCTGTATCGTTCCACGCCAAAGGCGGCTTGGCCGATGGCTGGGCGGTAGTCGGCGAGCGTGGTCCTGAGCTGGTCAACTTCAGTCAGCCAGGCCGTGTCTATACGGCGGAGCAGACTGCTAAAGCTTTAAACAGCAACAGCAGCCCTAATAACGTAAAAGTTATCATTGAGAACAAATCTGGCCAGCAGGTCAAAGCTACATCCGCCAGCACGCAATTTAACCTCAAAGATATGGTTATCAATGTTGTGTTGGAGGCTGTCAGCAACAATGACGGCGGCATCAACAACATTTTGAAAGGAGCATTGGCATAATATGGCAACAGCATTAACATGGCCGTCCTCTATAATTGAGCCTGAGTATCCGCTGGTGGAAACGCCGGAGGATGCAGTTATCCGCTCCACGATGGAGGACGGCACAATAAAAACGCGGCCACGCTTTACGCGTAACCGCATGACCTATGAGCTGAGCTGGTCCTCTATGCCGGAGGACCAGAAACAGGCTCTGGAAACATTTTTGAGGATTACCACCAAAAACGGATCTAAGATTTTTAACTGGACACATCCGTCCAGCGGAAAGCAAATTGAGGTCAGGTTTAACGAGATGCCTAAATTTAGCCTTAAAGTCAAAAGCTATTGGCAAGTCAGCGTCAAGCTGCAGGAGGTGTAGGCAATGGGTGTAACATTATCAAGCGCAGCTGTCGCCTGCGCCAACAAGGTTGACGGCGACGGCGCATATTTGGCGCTGCTGGAAATCATAATTCCGGGCGAGGCAGAGCACATCTACCTTGTCCGCAATAATGAGGATATTTATTGGCGTAATCAGCTGTGGCAGGCGTTTCCTTTTACCTTGTCTGACCGTAAGGACGATAACAAGGGCACGCTGTCTAACATCACCATTGACGTGGACAACAGCACCCGAGATTTGGAGTATTATCTCAACCAAGGCGGTGGCGGTGCTGGCAGCAAAGTTATCCTGCGCTGCGTGCGTAGCGATGACCTGACAGCAACGGAGCCTGACTTTGAGGAGTATTTTAGCGTCAAGTCGACTACGGTTACCGATAGCAAGGTGAGCTTTAGCCTGGGCAATGCGTACAGCACAAAAAGCCGCCGCCCATGGCGCAGGTATCTCAAAAACACCTGCCCATTTAAATATAAGGGTGTGCGCTGCGGCTGTACGAGCAGCCTTGCCACGTGTAACCATACGTTAGCCGATTGCCGTGAGCGTGGCAACAGCAAGCGCTTTGGGGCATTCCCCGGTATCCCGCAAGGAGGCGTATATGTATGATTGATTATAGTGATTTGATTGGTACGCCGTTTGTGCAGGACGGCCGGAGCAAGGCAGGCTATGACTGCTATGGTCTTACCAAGGAGATTTTTGCTAGATACGGCAAGGATATCGGCGAGTATTGGTGTTGTGTGGACGACAAAGCCAAAATCAACGCTATCTATCGCGGTGCTGTTGCCAACGGCAGATGGCAGGAGGTTGATTATAAGCATGGTGAGCCGATACCTGTACCGGCGCTGGTAGGCCTGCGTTTTAACGCGCCGCCCGGCTGCGTCAACCATACCGGCGTTTACATCGGCGACGGCAAGTTTATCCATACACGTGAGCGCATCGGCGTGTGCGTCAGCTCCATCACGGCCCCGCCCTGGAATAAACAGGTAGTTGGCATTTACAAATTTATCGGTTAGGAGGTAGGTTAAGTGGTTAAAGTCATATTTGTAAAAAACCCGTTTAGCCCTGCCCGCGACCGCGTTATTAAGTTATCAGAGGCCGCAGACAGGCCTCTGAATTTTTATACTGAGGAGTTTACCAAGCAGCTCCCGAATCAGGAAGCGTGGATACAAATTGACGGCCGCAAGGTTGATGCTGTTGTTGAGGATATCAGCAAGCTACCTGTTAAACGTGATAGCGTGATTGTTGTTATGCCAAGGGTAGCTAAAGGCGGCAAATCCATCCTAGGCCTTATCGCTGTTATTGCTCTGTCTGTTGTGGCTATGGGTGTGGGCAACGTCCTTGCAGTTGGCGGCTCGTTTTTTGCTGGCGGCGCTGCGTGGGGTGCTGCATCCTACATCGGCGCTGCAGCCGTCATGTTTTTAGGCAACAGCTTAGTAAGCCGCTTTTTTGCCCCAAAAATAGACGCTGGCAAATACGGCGACAAAGAGGACCCGACCTACAGCTGGGCTGGCGTATGTACCATGGACGGCCAGGGCAATGGCATCTCCATTACCTACGGCAAGGTCAAGAGCGGCGGCCAATCCATTATGAAATTTACCAGCAATAACGGCAATGACCAGTATTTTAACTGGCTCGTTGCTGCAGGCGAGGGCGAACTCTCTATATCTGATATCAAGCTTAACAGTAATCCCGTGGAAAACTATCAGGATGTTACTCTTGATGTACGCAGCGGTACCAACGATCAGGATGTTATCCAGAATTTTAATGACACCATCCTGTCAAAATCAGTGGCCTATGAAATCGCCAACAAAGAGTGGCGCACCGACCAAATGGAGGGCAACAGCACCGAGGGCATCATCATTGAGGTGGAATGCCAAAACGGCCTCTACCATGCCAACGATAACGGTTCTCTTGGTACAGCTTGGGTAAATATCCAGGCACAATATGCGCTTGTAGGCTCTGATGATTGGACAACCTTTGTGCAGGCAGGTAAATACGCTAAAAATAACGCGCTTGGTGCTGTTTTGGTTAATCCGGCTCGCAAAAACGACTGTTATAGAGTAATCATCTCGTCGGTATACAATGAGAGCAATGATGAGTACATTGATAACCAGATACGCGTAAGAGTCAGAGACAAGGTGTTTGGCGACAATGGTGAGAGTGTTATCCTTACCAAAGGCGATACCGGCACGATTGATATCTATGGTTTTAGATTTGACAAAGCAAAATTGCTCTCTGTATCAAAAGGCTGGTACACCATTGAGATGGCTACATCGGAAAACCGCATCAGCGGCGCTAAAGCTGGCAACGTCCGCCGTCAATTTAGGGTCGACCACCTACCTGCAGGGCAATATAAGGTGAGGGTAACGGTTACCGACCGCAGCGCCGATGTTAGCAGCAGCCGTGATGCCGTGCGTATATGGTGGACGCAGCTCAACAGCGTTATATATGATGATTTTTGTTATCCGGGTGTGGCTCTTTTAGGTATCAAAGCAAAGGCGACCGACCAGCTAAGCGGCGGTCAGCCACAGCTGGAATTTATCAAAGAGCGCTCTATCATCTATGCATGGAATCCTACCACGCAGGCCTATGAGACAAAGGCAGCCAATAACCCCGCGTGGGCAGCATATGATTTTATCCATGGAGCTGAGCGCCTCATGGATATCAATAACCATGAGTATGTCTACGAGTATAAAGGCGTGCCCAAAGAATTGATGCTCTATGACCAATTTAAGCAATGGGCCGATAACTGCGACAGACTCAATCTCAAAATCAATCTTGAGGTGACTACGCTCAAAGATTTTTGGACAATCGTTAACCAAGACATTGCCCCTGTTGGCCGCGGCATGGTTGTGCAGTTTGGCACAAAATTTGGCTGCATCTATGACCACGCTACTCAGCCTGTGCAGCTCTTTACGATGGGCAACATCGTGCAGGGGAGCTTCAGCCTGTCCTACCTCTCGACCGATGAGAGGGCAGACAGCATCGAGCTGACCTACGTTGACGCAGAAAAGGAATACGAAAAAACCACCCTCACAATATATTCCGACGATTACGATACCCTTGATATTCCTAATCAGCCTACGCAGATAGCTATGCACGGCATAACCAGCTATGAGCAGGCATATCGCGAGGGCAAATACCAGCTCTATTGCAATCGGCTTTTGACCAAGACAATCAGCTTTAAGGCTGATGTTGAGGCAATCGGCTGCATGGTTGGTGATGTTATCCAAGTTGCTCACGACGTACCGCAATGGTCCATTTCCGGCCGCGTGTTGGAGGTGCTCGATGATGGCAGCGTTATCCTGCCTATTGATCCGGATGAGATTACCATGAGCACTGACCAATACGCTCTAATGATACGCAGCAGCGAGGATAATACCCTGACCACCTACAGCCTGACGAGCTTGTCCGGCGCATATGGTGAGGTCAAGGCCGTGGCCGTAGGTAACAAAATCAACGCTAAGGATGGCGATTTGTTTAGCCTTGGCAAGGTTGAGAGCGTTGTAAAACCGTTTACCGTTACCGGTATTACTCGTAGCAAGGACCTGGAGTATACCATAACAGCTATTGAGTATGCGGATGGGATTTTTGACGAGAATTACACCATCCCGCCCAAAGACCCGACACTGACCACCGACCCGAATGCCGTTGATGTTATCAACCTTGATGCATATCAGGTCGGCTGGAAAGATAAATCCGGCAGACAGATGAGCCGCCTCTATATCGGCTGGGG
>ULVW01089901.1_pt1 | contig 32787 bp, 45 predicted proteins | sample 1959801 | NCBI WGS metagenome assembly ULVW01 (sample SAMEA4835796, study PRJEB28245) | human gut metagenome | biome: gut microbiome; material: fecal sample | place: Denmark | collected 2008
TGCGGCTGCTGCGGCCGCTGTGACGTGCGCTATGGCGTCATCAAGGTGCGTTGCGAGCTCTCGCACGCCACTGAGGGACGTTGCTTTGCTCGGGATGTTGGTTACCACGGCATCTGAGTCAAAGGGTGCCGCGACTACATGGATGCTCTCGTGGCATGGGACGATACGTGCGACAAGGTTGGTGTGGTCTGAGATGATTACGGCGTTGCCGTGATCGTTGGTGAATGTCTCGCACCTGAGGCCCGTGGTCTCCGTCACCGCTTTGGCGATGGTGTCGGCGATTTCCTGGGCGGTCATGTTGATGTCCGTTTTGTCCTCCATCTCCTGTGTGGTTGACGCTCCTGTCGTACATGCATTTAACACCGTACGTCAGGTCGGCGTGTCGTGAGAACCGTTCTCATTGGGCATTCGTTGACCCATGACATGCATTAACCGATGACATGTGTTAAGTAGGTCAATTCATTAACAGGGTTCATCTGTTGACTGTGTTCACAACTCCCGGATTGGTGGGTGTTGGTATTGAGAATCATTATCGCGACACGCCGACTTGACACATGACGTCACGTCCGGTATATTATAAGCATCAACCAAACAAAGGAGGAACAAATGCACAAGGCACTGGACGGCAAAGGATACGTCAAGGGGGGTGAGGGGGTGCTCATCACCGGCGCGGGGGAGGTCTACGCCTACCGCGACGGGGAGCTGACACCGCTGACCACCACCGAAGACCCTGGGGCCTACGCCGACCTTGAGGGCGGTTGGGCGGCCACCGTCTGAACGACACGCCGGACTTGACAACCAACACCAAGTGCGGTATATTAAAACCATCAACCAAAGGAGTGATTACAATGAGTGACTATCTTGGAATGTTCGAGCTGACACCGCTGTACGACAGGCGCAAGTCGTTCTATGGTAAGGCGTTCGTCGAACGCTGGAACACCGAATACGGCATACAGTACGCGCTCAAGTCGTATGGCACTGTGGTGGCCAGGGTCACGCCGATTAGCGCATGGGACGCCGAACGAGAGGTTTTCCGTGTTGAAGTCGGCATGGAATACCTGAGCGCCACGACACTGCGGCACGTCAAGGAATTTCTCGCGCAGACGGACGACGTTTTCAAGGGGGTCACGTTGCCGTGGTTGCGTAAGGCCATCGAGGACGGCCGTGAGATTGAGGGCGCCGAGTCGGCATGGCGCAAAGTGTATGTCCTCAATGGACTGTGACGCGACACGCCGACATTGACAACGATATACCGTCGTGATATATTAAAGGTATCAACCAAGGAGGTAAAAATGGAAAAGCAAACATTCATTAATCAGATGAAAGCGCGCGGGTACGAAACGACCCACCCTTCCCCGACCGGCAACGTAACGGCAACCAAGGGCGACATTACAGTACGATTGGTGCCGCTCGCCGACTACCTTGTCTACATCAACACGCCGACCACGACCGCAATAATCCGTGATAGCGCGTCGGACGACGAAACACTACGGGTAATCGATGGCCTGACCGCCTGACCGCCCAGCCCTGGTGGCACACATGCGGGTCCGAGTCCCGCAAGGGCACGAAAAAAAAATATCGGCCGTTCCATAGGGAGTGTGGTGACAATGGCTGAAGGAATCACAATCATGGGCAACGAACCGTATGCGGAATGGATTGAGCGTGACGGTAATGCGCAACGCCTGTATAAGGCGTATCGCGACAAGTGGCCCGACGGTGACGCGCAATGCGTGGTTATCGGCGACGAGCTCTACGTGCGCTTCAACAGTGGTGATGGAATGCGCCGCGTATGCAACGCGGGCGGCTTCGGCTGTGAGGACGAATGGTGCGCGCAATGCGGCACGCCGATTAACTCGGATGGTGGCGAGTACTATTGTTGCGACGTCTTCGACTGCGACGCGGTGCTGTGCGACTACTGCGGGGGGGGCTTGGTGTGCGACGGCTACCATTGCCCGCGACACCGCGGCGCCGAAGCGTTCATGGACACCAAGGAACCCTCTTACATCTACCCGTACGCGTTCGGAAACGGGGACCAATTCACTTTCGGCATCGAGATTGAACTTGAATCCGAACTATCTGACGACTTCGTGGAAAACGTGACGAACTCTGACATCATTGCCGGTTGGGGCAAGGACGCGTCACCAGAGCGGAACGGGGTGGAATTGCAGTCCAATATACTCGACATGTCCAAACTGCCCGACTTGCAACGGATTGTAGAGGGCATCCCGGAGTATGGCGGGAACACCGGCGGTCATATCCACGTGGCGCGCACGCCCAATCAGTGTGCTGGTCGTTGGTATTGGGCGCTACATGGGCTGAACGCGGCTCAATGCCGACTGCTCAACACGCGCCACATCGACGACGACTATTGGCGCTCGCCCACTCATGGCGAGTATACCGGTAAGCGCACGGCCGTCAACGACGAGCACGCGGATACCGTCGAACTGCGCACGTTCGACTGTTGGTATGAGGGCGGCGCAAGCAAGCTCGTTCCGGCGGTCAAGTGGATACGCGCCATGTGGCGGTTTTTCGAGAAGCACCCCCGTGGCACGGTATCGGCCGCATTCATTGGACAGTACGCTTCATGCGTGGCCGACAACGTGACCGACACACCCCGTCGCACGCTCGACGAACGACTCGCCGCCGCACGTCACGCTAAGGCGGCACGAGAAGCCGCTGAGGAGCGGGAGCGTCGGGAACGCGCCGCAGAAATTCGTCGTAACGTCAAAGCCAACGTGGGGGCGTCTCGTATCGCACGCCACAGTCATGGCGACACGCTCCTGGCCACGCTTGAATACCGCAGGCATGAGGACCGCCGCAAGCGTGGCCGCAAGCTCGTAGAGGAACGTTTGTCGGCCCCGGAACTCTGCTACGCGCTCCCGTCGCGCAACCCACGCCCATTGCACCACTACGCGCAGATGGCTACCGTCATGTCTATGGCGGACGTCGAGCCCATCAGTCTCTACGGTTTTCGCTTGCACCATGCGTACGGTGACGAGACCATTTGGGACGGTCGTGAATACGTGAACCGTCATGGCGAGATGGCGGTGCGGTGGTTAAAAACATTGTCCGCAGTCGTATCGCACGCGCGTCCCATGGTAAGCCGGTTGCGGAAACGTTGGAGCGTACCGCGTTGCGCCTGCTCAAGCGTGCCGGACGCCCCGAGCTGAACGCACGCTACGCGCATATCCACCAGTGTCTCGCCGCCACGCGCGCCAACGACTGAAAATCTTCGGGGGCTGGAACGTCCAGCCCCCACCATTATGGAAAGAGGAAAAACAACAATGTGTGTCATAGTAACCGCAGTGCCCGGCGCAATGCCGGAACCCGAAGACATCCTGGCCATGAGTGAGGCGAACCCGGACGGGGGCGGAGTCAGTTGGTGGGATGGCGAACGCTTGAGGGTGTTCAAAAACGTTGACCCGCTGAAAGTGGTTGGCTTCATCTACAGTCATTGGGATAGTCTCAAGCGGGCCCCGTGCATGATTCATTTCCGTTTCGCCACGCATGGCGCGGTGGAACCGCGCAACTGTCATCCGTTTTACACGGATAGGGGTTATGTCGCGCATGACGGTATCGCACACGACTACACGATTGGGCCGTACGCGTCGGACTCCCACAACATGGTTGACGCGTGGATCGATAGCGGATACGACAACACTGTGTTTAAGGGTCAGGGACTTGTAGCGCTTATTACCCCCCATGGCTGTTTGAAATGGCTTGAAGGCGAGCCGATTGAATACTCGCATGGCGTATGGGTTTCCAACATGTTTTGGCGCGTCTGATGAATTTTTCAGGCGTGTCGTGAGACACGCCCTGATATAATAAACAACGAAACCAAAGAAATGAGGTAAAACAATGAAACCGTCGGAATACTTTCCCGATAGAGTCGAAACATGCTTGACGTGTCTGTCCGATAGGGCGCTCAACGCAGGAATCGACGTGGTGAGCGATATAATCGTGTTCGATACCGCGGCCCCATACACAGCCAAAGACTATCAGTGTGCGCTTGAAGCATGGTTGCAAGGACGGCACGACGTATGGCAGAGTCGCATAGACGCGTACAAGGCGAACCCGACGGCCGAAAACCTTGCGGTTGTAGCCGAACTCGCAATCCGCGAACACACCCCCCACACCCAGCGCGACTACGACGACATAGTGGAACGCGCATACCGGGTCGCCATAGACGAAACGCTAATCGAAAACGAACTCGAAAAAAGGAGGAACAATGGCGGACGATAAACGACACGACGTGCTAAGCCGAATCGCCGAAGTACAACAGTCGGTAGAAGCCGTGAAACGCACGACTGAGGGATACGGGTACAAGTACGCCACGCTTAACGATATTTGGCGGCTAGTCAAGAACAGCATGATGGAACATGGCTTAGGCTGGACGGCCGTCTGCTCAAGCGAGATAGTCGGCGCCGACACGGATATGCCAACCGTATACAACACGCTAACCATAGCCGTCTACGAGTCAACGCATGAGTTGGAAAACCTCATGGACATGGTGAAGCATGGCGAGGCGGTCAGCAGCAGCTACACGTATCCGGCGGCCGCGGCACAGCAAGTGGGCAGCTTCGAAACCTACTACAGGCGTTACGGGCTAATCCACCTGCTTGGACTCACCACAGTGATGGACGACGACGGAAAAACAGCCGCCCCCCTCCCCCGCCCCTCCCTCACAGAAGAATTCAACTAAAAACCGAAAGGAAAAACAATGGCAAACGACATGATTGAAATCGAAGCGGCAGGCGAAATCCGATTCGTCCACATCAAAGACAAGTATCAGTCCGACGCGGCCAAACAGCGCGGAATCGAACCGAACTACCAGTTGCAGCTCGCGTTCCCGAAGAACGGCGACGTGCATAAGGAACTCGTCGCGTCCGCCAAACAGTTGGGCGTGCGAGCCAACGGCGACAACCTGCGCTACAAGGACGGCGACTTAATCACCCTCAAGGACGGCACCCAGCCTCAGCGAGGCAAGTGGCTCGTCAACCTATCGTCCAAGTGGAAGCCCAGCATCGTTGACCAAAACGCAAACGATGTCGAACTGACCGAAGAGCCGGGAGATGGCACGCTCGCCAACGTCGCGTTCAAAATCGGCAGCACGAAGGAAGGACGACTCACCTACTTCCTGACCGGCGTGCAGCTGCTGCGAGTCGAAAAGAACAACACCCCCGCCCCCCACAAGTTCGGAGCCTACACGCAGCTGACCATCGACGATGAGGGTGCCGGGGAACCGGAACCGGAGTTCTAACCACCAATGAACGCGCCAATCCACTACAGTGATGACACGCTGATTGACGCGCTCACAACATGCATGAACATCAGCCAAGCCGCGAAGGCACTGGGAGTGTCCCGCGGCTGGCTGTTCCCTCATGCGAAACGGTTGGAGCGTGAAGGCAGAATCCTGCCGAAATCAATCATGCCCGCATATTTCAAACCGAAGGAAGACAAATGACGAAATTCCTAACCACCCCCCCCGACAATGGTCGGGTGGACACCGTGTTCAATGCGATGCTCAAACTCAATCTAGGCAGATGGGCCGAATACCGCTCATACGAGAAACGCACCACCGCGAACTCCACCGCCTACTATATCCGCAAACATATCACCGCATGGACGGAACCAAACGTCGATTACGCTGCGGTCACACGTCGCAAGTCGGACGGAACATACGCGGTATGGGTCAGCGCGGTACGCATCAAGAAGGACACCGATGCCGAAACTGAATAACCACAGAGCGGAACCATTGGAGTCGGCCATCCAGAACCGTCTCATCAGAATCTTGGAACAGCGAGGATGGTACGTGCAGAAAACGGAAGGACGCTCACGCAACGGATTCCCCGACGTGACCGCCGTGGACACGTTCGGCAACGTGTGGTTCATCGAACTGAAACGCACGGTAGGAAGGCCAAGCCCCGACCAATGCCGCGAACTCAAAGCGCTCGCCAAACATAATGCGAACGTCATACTCCTCTACGGCATGAAAGCCGTGGACACCCTGCTGTTTTACAAAAACTGGGTTGATTTGACGAACATGTATCACTACATCCTCGTAGTCGATTCGGAAGGGAAAATGAGATGGACGGAAGAGATCTGACATACCGGGTATTCCAAGACCGTGAGACATGGCTCAAAGCCCGTGAGGAAACGATAGGCGCGTCCAGTCTCGCGCATTTCATCGCCACCGGACAACTGCCATCCCCCCCGCCGGACATTCCGGCAGTACAGTCGGCATTGCGGTTCGGAAGCATTTGGGAGCCAATGCTCGTCAAACTGTATGCGGAACACCTACAGCTCGCCATCGTCGCCAAGAACACTCCAGTAGACCGTTTGAAGAACGGACAGCTCGCATGGTATGACAACAGCTTCTACACGGACGGCCGCCTGCACGTCTCGCTTGACGCCGCATACCGCGACTATGGTGGAATCCTGCACACAGTCGAAGTGAAGACGGGAAGCAAACCATCCTACGCGTTCCTCACAACCGAACAGCGCAATCAATATTCTGCCCAAGCGCAGATAGAAGCCCGCATGATGGACACGGAGTATGCGGAAATCATCTACGCGCAACGACCCCCGTCATGGGAGACGCTGGACGCCGAATACATCACCGGACGAATCAAGGAGACGCTTGATATCACAATCGTCCCCGACGTGATGGATGCGGGCGCACTGGAAAAGTATGCGACGGAATACGAGCGTGCGGAACAGCCCACGGACGTGGACGATGACGGATGGCAGCTGTTGGCCGAACTGTTGGAAGCGAAAGACCGGTACGACACGCTGAAGGAAAAACTCTCCACATGGCTGGGCGAACACCCCGGCGAACGAGTATACTGCGATGGGCATGTCGCAAGACTGGCGGAAACCACGCGCACCACCACCGACTACAAAGCGTATTTCAGCCAGCATCCAGCCGACCTGGGCCCATTCAGGAAAACATCGACAACCACCCGACTCAGCATAGTGAAGGAGAAGAGAAATGCATGAGCTTATGATGAACTGCCTGTACATGCTCGCCATCGTCCTGTCCGTGCTTGGAACCACGGCGGCCATCCTTATCATCATCGGCATGGTCAAAGGCATCATCGGCCTCATCAACCATTCCGGTGGACATGATGAAGAGTAGCGTATCCGAATGGCTTGACGGCGAAGCTTGGGCTGACATCGAGGAGATGCGCCAGCCCAAGCCGATGCCGCCCGCCAGAGAAAAGAAGACCGTCACCCGCTATGCCGACATGACACCCGAAAAGGCGGAGCATAAGCGGAAGCTGAAAAAGAAGTGGATGAACGAGAACCACGAGAAAATGCTCGACTATTGGGTGCGATACCGTAAACAGCATCGTGAGGAAAGCCGGGACGCATGCCGCAAGTGGCAGGAGAAATTCAAGGCCGAACATGGCGTATGCTATCAGACTTGGCGCAGATGGCGTGAAACGCCTGAAGGACGCGAGCGCATAGCGGCGTGGGAAGCCGAGCATGGGAAGGAGACGCGGTGAGGGCTTTCATTTTCGACGAGGCCGGAACAGGCAAGACGAAACGTAGCATGGACTTGCTGGACGGTGCGGAGCATATTCTCGTCATCTGTCCGGCAAGCGTCGTGAAGACCGCTTGGTTGCCGCAAATCAGCCAATGGTCGCACGGCAAGGCGTTGACCATCGAAGACTATCGTAAGCATGGCTGGTCGGAAGACTATCGTTTCCTCGTGGTGTCATACAACATGGCTGCAAAGCTGGGCGAAGTGCCGGACGGTTTCAGCCTTATCGTGGATGAAAGCCATATGGTGAAGAATCCTAGGAGTGGACGTTCCAAAGTCGTGAAGGGCATCAGCGACCTTGCCAAGGACGTGCTGATGCTGACCGGCACGCCCGCTCCGAAGGATTTGGAAGACCTGTACGGGCAGACCGTGGTCATGTATCCGCACGCCAATGACAGGATGGTCCTATTAGGCGATTCTTGGCGCACTCTAGGGGCTTTCAGGATGCGATACGGCAAGCCATACACGATGAGCGTGCAAGGGCGCACAGTGGTCAAATACACGTATTCCAAGCCCATGGTAGAGGAAGCATGTCAACAGCTGCAAAAGCTCGTACTGGACATCCGACGCGGAGGCAACCCGCTGCCGCAAGTCGAATGGCTCCCATCGCCGAAAACCGAACAGGAGGACATGGTGTTCGAACAGTGGACGAACACCCACCAACTGGCCGAAGACGTGTACGCGGCAAGCGCGAGCGCCGCCGCCGTCAAACTCGCCCAACTCGATGACGGCTTCGCCTACAAGACCGAAGACCGTGGAGAATCCTACTGGTTCGGCGTGTCCAAAATCAAAACGGTATATAGTGAAGCCAAGAGACGCGAAGACCAAACGCCACTGCTCGTATGGACACGGTTCAAAGCGGTAAGAGACGAAATCTACCGAACTTGGACGCCATGCACCGATGCGAAGACATTCCTCGCCATGGACGCTCAAGAACGCGGAAAGTATCGGCTCATAGTCGCCAACCCGCAATCCATGGGCACCGGCGTTGACGGCCTACAGCATCTCATGAAAGACCAGATATGGCTCGACCTCCCATGGACATACGCCGACTGGGAGCAAGCCAACAGGAGACTGGTACGACGTGGCAGTCCCTATCAGGGACAGCAGCGCATACTCGTGCCGGACACGCCATGGAACCGCAAGGTCATGGACGTGATAGAAGGAAGGAAAACACTCGATGACATCATCAAAGGGAAACAATTGGGATGAGGTGATGGAAGACGTGAACAAGGCGCTCCACACCAAAGCAGCCAGCAATCACGGATTAAAAGGCCCGAACGGCATAATCCTCGACCCGCCGGAGCCGCCGACAGTGGGAAACGCGCTCGAAAACATTGAGCCAAGCATCTACACGCGCATTGCCGCCAACCTTGACCGTGTGGAAAACATGCTCAACGGGGAGAAGGCCGAAGAATACGGCAATCCGCGCATCATGTTCCAGAACATTTCCAAACGATGGTTCGACTGCGACGATGCGGAAGTGGATGTCGCCATCATGATGGCCGAACTGAAAATCGAACGCATCAAATACGACCACAGTAAAGAAGACTCGTATCTGGACGCAATCGCCTACCTCACCATGGCATTGGCGTTCATGCAGGAAGGAGAAAAATGCTGAACGACATCACCATCGAACAGTGCGTAGACCATCAAGACCTCATCCTGCCATACACGGAAAAACAGTTGAACCCCAACTCGTATGACGTGACCTTGCAGGACACCATCGTCATCTTCACCAAAGATGCGAAAAACGGTTACGCGGACGGCAGCGACCACACGCTGCACGGCATCCACACCAAGCCCGTCAGAATCGACGGACACTACATGCTACAGCCCGGACAGTTCGTCCTAGGTGCCACCGTAGAGAAAATCAGCCTCCCGGACAACATGATGGCACGATTCGACGGAAAAAGCAGCCTTGGCCGACTCGGACTCTGCACGCACGTGACCGCAGGATTCATCGACGCAGGATTCATCGGAACCATCACCGTCGAACTGAAGAACGAAAACAGTTTCCCCATCATGCTGACGCCCGGCATGCGAATCGGACAGGTATCGTTCGAATACTTGAACGCCGCCTCGATGAAACCATACGGCGTGGTCGGCCACTATCAGAATCAGAATGCTCCGCAGCCAGCGGTGGAGGTGTGACATGAAATCGCCAAGACAATGCCTCGACTGTGGTCGAGATATGACGTTAGAGGAATGGTATCCGGAAATGCTGTGCGAAACCTGCAAGCAGGAAATCGATTCGGCGTTGACGGACGAAGACAGACAGGAAGGATTGGAGTATCCCGATGAGTCTTATTAGAGGACTAGCCCACCTCGACCCGAAGCTATGCAAGCATTGCCTAAAAAAACTCACCACGAAAGAAATGTACCTGCTCAACGGATATTGTACGAAATGTTGGAGGTTGCGCGGTCGTGGTTGAACGAGAAAAGCGAGAAGCTTTGATATGGAAATCCTGAAACTCATCATCTGCACCACCATCCTGCTTGGACTCGTCGCGGCCATCATGATGGTTTGCGACGCGTGGAGCGACCGCATCTTCATCGCATATGTTGCTGTAGCTGCCCTAGCGATAGTGGCTTGCATATGGTTGTATGACTAAAAAGAGAAGCCCCCGCATGAACCGTGCGGGGGCTGGGGAGAAACCAAAGGAGGGCTGTTGGTAAAACTTCCAACAGCCCTCATTGTATCACGGTCAACGACACATTGTCAAATACCAATCATTGCCGGAATCAGTGCCGATTGCGACATACCTCGGCTGGCCCGAAGAAGCGCCAACATAACGACCCCACAGGAAGCCGTCAGCATAAGTGCCCCAACCATCCAACACGACCTTCTCGCCGCGACTGTAACTGGCTACAACCTTTCCCTTCGACGACGGTTCGGTACGAACGTTCAACGCATCGACCGCAACCTCATACGTGGTGGCGACCACGGTAGGAGCCGGGGAAACCACCGGCGCCGGAGCCGGATTCACCGGAGTGTTCGCGCCAACGCCAGCATACTTGTCCCAAGCGGCCTTATCGCCAGCGAAATAGTTCAAATCAAGCGAACCGGCATAGCCGCCGATATGGCCGTTGGACGTGTACTGGCGCATCGGATACGCCACATACGACCAAATGGAATCGGCATCCTGCCAGCCGACCGCATCCATGGAAGCATAGCACGCCTCCCAAATGCCGCAATCATGCTTGGTACAAATGTCCTTGATGAACGGGATTTCGGAACGCTGCGCATACACGAGCGGCTTCACACCAGTCAGACGAATATACTGGTATAGAAACTCGTCCAGATATGCGCGGTCGCCCCAAGCGGCGTTATCGTCAGCTTCCCAGTCAACGCACGGCACGAACTTGCCAAGATAACCCTTGGTGTTTCCAGCGAAGAAATACGCTTCATCCGAAGCGCCCACGCCGCGAATGTAATGCATGTAGCCGACCGCAAGGCCACGCTTGGCAGCGGCCTGAATCTTCGCATCCGCACCAGTCCACACGGACTCGACCAAACCATTGTCCGTCGTTAGTTCGCCAGCACCCCAAGTACACTGAACCACCACACCATCGGCGTCAATCTTGGAAACGTCAACGTCAGCCTTCCAATTGCTGATATCCACAAACCTCATTCAGAAACCTCCGTTTCATTGCCTGCAATATGCCTGCCCGTTACCAGACTCTTGGATGGAGTGGCGAGCGAAGCCGGACTGATGGCATCCGTCTTGCCGGAGGACGCCACGCACGTCAGCACGCTGGCGATGGCCGCGACCAAGGCGATACTGCAGACGTTCAGCCAATCGACCTGGAACAGGCCGACGCCGCCAACCACGCCAGCCGACAATGCCGCCTGACATGCGGTGCGGATTGCACGCTCTAACGTGTCAACCCAAAAATCCCTAGTGAACAATATTCTGCTCCTTACTGTTGTCGTTTTCCAACGGTTCTATTGTACTCCTCAGCCCGTCGGGAAGTCTTGGCTTCGGATACTGCTTCAGAAACTCGGGGTCGAGAACGTTGCAGAGTTCGCCAAGCCAATGGCCCATCGCCCGAATGTAGGAGGTTTTCAAATCGTCCTGATAGCGGAGCTGGTCGCGTTCCCGAATGAACTCGGCAAGCTTCTCGTCCTGCCGGTCGATTTCCCGCTGCATGTTCAATTGGGCTTCCGAGAGTCGCCTGTAGGCTTCGCTCAGGTCGCCGCGTCTGTTTTGCGCCCAAGTGACCGCCGCGACCACGATGGCGCATAATCCGGTCACTAGGGCGACGATGATGTCAGTGCTCATATGGCACTATTCTATCCAATGGTTGAGATTATGTCAGAAATCCACAGCGGCAAGCAAAACACTGGGTGCCATCACTCCGGTGTGACCGGAGGATGGCAGTGCAGGGGGATTGGTGGAACTAGCCGATATTATACGAGAAAATGGTGGAAGCGGTACGATTTCCGGTCGGGCCGCCAGCATATTCAAGATTCACGTTTCCGTCAGTTCTAACGGTCACCGTGGTCGGAAGATAACTGTCTCTCGTGGACGCGAAGAGTCCTTCGTTGGTTACTGGATAGAATGCGCTGTTGTTCACCTTCCCAACAGTCGCCGCCGAACCCCAGCCTGTCAGATTGATGCTCGCGGTCAGCAGGTCGATGTACCCCACGCCGCCAGAAGCCCACATGTGTGCTTGATTCGTACCTAAATGGATGTCGCGCCAAGGCATGTTCCACCCACGCCACTTATCGTCTTTTCTGACATAATCGCAACCATCGGCCACATTATGCAGCAGCGTGCCTTCCGGCACTGTGGTGAGCGCGTCACGCTGCGCTGAAGTCTGCACTCTCAGCATGTCACCCTTCATCGCGGCGCCGATATACGTCTGCGTGATGACCACGCCGGAAGCAGCAGTATTCGACACGCCAGCCGGAAGCAGCACCTGCGCCAAAGCCAAAGCGCCAGCTGGAACAGCCGGCGCGACCGGCACGGCGGCGGCCGTGCCATTCACCACGCCGAACGTCGGAACGTCCGAACTATCCGACATCGGCGAGCGCGTCTCATTCTGCTTCACATACACGACGTCGATACGCGAATTAGCGGACGGGGCTGCAGCCAGCGGCACGTTCACGTTTCCGTCGTTCTGGATAAGCAGCGCGCCGTAACGGTTCAGCACCGCATTGAACGGATGCACCGTCACACTCATAGAATCGCCGCGACCCGTCACGAGGTTATCCTGCGAACGGTCGAGAATACCAGCAATCGGCATCATCGTGTTCTTGTCGCAGACGAACAGGCCGCTCATGTCGCGGCGCGCATCCAAGAACGACGCCTTGCCGGACACTGCGAACAGACTATTCCTCAACGCCATTATCAATCTTTCCTTCCAACGCTTTCAAACGTTCCTCAAGCCGGTCGATACGGTCATGGGCGAGATGGGCCTCATGTATCGCCCACACGCCCAGCATCGGATAGTTAATGCCGCACGGCTCGTAATCATCATTATACTCGACGAACTGCCCCAAACCGTTATCATCCAAGTCTTCGGCAATCATGCCGACATGGATTGTCGCGCTATCGCCGTTCAGATTCACATCATCGATGAAACGGTAGAGCGTCCAATCCACGGAACGCATCTGCTCCAACGTGATGTCCGGCTTGAGGAAATCTTGCTTCACCTTGCGGCTGGACTGTGATGTGCCCATCGTGCCGTTCGACAACGCCCACACGGCACGCCATGGGCCGACCGTGAACAGGTTATTGTAGGCGTTCGTCGTATTCGTGCCACCATAGCCCGGAGACAATACGCCCCAATTCCACGTATTGCACTTCTGATCGATGGTCGCACGGTCATACGAATTTTTGTTGATGGATGCGGCCACCGTATTGTCAATGTTCGCGCTGATGTCCAACACTTTCTGAATCGCCTGAGTCAACTGCGAGCCTGACGGCTTCTCCAGTTCGCGTAGACGCCGACCATACTCGTTCAGGGTGGCTACGAGCTTGTTGGTCGCCTGAGCCGGATTCTTCACATCGAGCACATCCGTATCGTCAGCAGCCAATGGGGTGCCGTTCGCCGATTCGCCTTGATGTACTACGATTTCCATTATTCCACCGTCACTTTCACACCGTCAAACACGTCACCAAGGGTGAACGTAATCCAATTCGAGCTTTCATCGGCTTTGATGCCGGTGATGCGCCGCGTATGCGCGCCATCCACATAATACCAGTCGCCCTTAGTAGTGAACCTGATATAGTCGCCGACCGTATAGTTGGCGAGCGTCTGATTCACGGAATGCAGGTATCCGCGATGTACTTTCGCCTCGGTCGAAGACACTGGCTGCCAGTAGACCGCCGCCGCCTCGTTCGCATACGCTTGCAGAGTGTTCTGTAGTTTCACGGTCGAATGGCTGGAATCCACGCTCTCCCAAATCGGTGCGCCCGCTTTTTCCAGAATGTCCGTGTAGGCCGACACGACGAGCGTCTTATCGTCGGATTTGCCGGACGTGAACCATTGCAGCGAGGCGAGCTTGTCGCCGTCATCCGTTGCGGACAATGATGCGATGCCCGGCTGCAAGGCGGACGCACTGAAATAGTGGGTTTCGCCGCCCAGCAGCGGATGGCCGGTCTTCATATGCCACTCGTACCCTAATCCGTCAGCCGTGCGTGTTGGGAAGAATCCGATGTCGCAGCCGTTCTGATAGTTCGTGATGTTCGTCAGCACCTCGCCAATATAGTTGAGGTCAACCGCCTGATAGTTCGCTTCGGACTTGCCGGTTTCAGCAGCCTCCAACACGACAGGCACCCGACTGTTCGGCCAGCTCATAGCCTGTTCGACGAGATTGCGTGCAACCGTGTTCCATGTGACGTTCTTGTAGTGCGTGTCGTATTGGGGGTCTGGCGAACCATCCGACTTGATAAGGCTTTTACCCATCGCCTTCGCCGGGAGAATCGTCCTATGGTCGAAATATGTCCACATGCCTGAAGCAACCAAGGTGAGAATGCCAGTATCGGCGTCATAGTCACGGCGCATGAGCACTCCGCCGACCGTCAGCCCATCATCTTCAGCGACCATGACGGTCTTGCCGATGGCCGCGGTGTTCCTCAAATCCAACAGTCGCGCATCGTTGGCGATATATTGGACGCGCGTGTCGCCGGACGAGGCGTAGATGGGCACTTTGACGGTGAGCGAATCAGTATCGTTCAGTTTCATCTCCCATTCGGCGGAAGTGTGCGGCAATGGGATGATGCGGCGTCCGGTCAGCAGGTCCGCGAGATAGACTTTCACCGCCAAGCCTCCTTCCATTCGACCGTCATCGACGGTGTGCCCGACTGCACACCCAACGGCGTGAACTGTATCGTCGCATCGCCAGAAGGACGGAACCAGTTCTCTTCCGTGAGGAACATGCTCAAATCAGACTGATTCTGAAACAGCACACGCTCGTCGTCGAAGTCGAACACCATCGTCTCGTCGGGGTTGATTTGACGGTGGAATTCGACCGCTTCGCCGGTTTCGATGCAGTGGATGCGCACGCCTTCAGACAATCCGCCTCTGATTTTCACGACAAGATGCGTCGGAGCGAAACCGCTTCCGGTGATGGCGACACGTCCCGGATTGCCGACCTCACCTTCGGACAATGGGTCGGTCAGCGGGTCGAGGATGCCTTCGCCGTCTGTCGGAACGCCTACCGTCTGCGAGCGCAATGGCCCATACAGGTAGGGGGATGGCGCAAGCAGTCCAATCTGGAACGCGGCCTTCCCACGATACCGGTATTCGTCCACGGTCATCGACCTGAGTTCCGCATCACACGACAATGCGATGCCAGCGCCCTTCCGCACGGTGACTGGCACCAACCGTCCGGCCATGCCGCGGAGACGGCGCATCATCTCGTCGGTGTCTTCGACCGTGCTGGTCGCATAGTATCCGTTGATGGTGATGGTGCGCCCATCATAATACGTCGTGCCGGGAATGGCGTTGCCGTCAGCCCTAGCCCAAGAATCCTGTTCGGTCTTGGCTGACGGCAAATCGTCGAAACCACTCATGGACACCAGTGTGAACTCGTGTCCGGCGTCGCCGTAAAGCGTGATGTCACCCACGGTGACGGTTATCGTACTCAAGGTCTGACACTTCCAATCATCTCATTGTTCAAAGCGTATCCGAATCGGCGGGCCACGAGTTCCACGTCGCTCAACGGGCTTGCAACCACATTGTCGATGTGGACGCCGCCAGCATACCGCTGGTCGCCAGCCGACACCATTCCAGTATAGTCTTTAAGCCGTGGCGCCGACACCATGCCAAGATTGGTCGCGTCAATCTGGTCGAAATCCAAGGAGCCGAGCACGCTATCGACCTGACCGCGTACAAACGCGCCTTGGGCGCCGATGGCCTTGCCGAAGTCGCGCATAAGATGCTCGCCGGACACGCTGGTATAGCCGGAGCCGGAGAACGGGCCGACCTTAGCGGGAGAGAACGGGAAGAAGTCTCGCACCTTCTGCAACGCACCCTTCACCGCGCTCTTCACGCTTTCGACCGCGTTGACGATACCCTGCTTGAAACCGTTCATCAACGCTGCGCCGGAATCGACCAGCCACGACCCGGCACCGGCGAACACGCCCATGATTTTGCCCGGAATGCTCCTGATGTAGCCGAGAATACGGCCGCCCAGTCCGGCGAACGGTCGGGCGATGTTTGCGATAATCGCAGGGACAGCGAGCGCGACGGCCATGAAAATGCGTGGGAAGTTCGCGGCGATGCTGGTCGCAACGCTGACGAAGGCGCTAATCAGTGTCGGCAGACCGTTGACGATGCCGGTAGCCAAACCACCGATGATTGCCGGCAGCTGGTTGATGATGGCTACGGCGATGCCCGGCAATACTGAGGCCAATGAGGTTATCACGCTTGTGATAGCGGATGTCAACGCAGGAATCAGCGTCGGCAATGCGGCGGCGATGCTCTGTCCAATGGACGGGAGCGCGGCCACAACGGTGGCGCCCAACGTCTGAATGCCGGAAGCCAAAGACGCGCCGAACCCGCTGATGAACCCGGCGATAGCCGCGCTATTGTCGCTTATGGCGCTGAACGCGACCTGAACGCCGGTAATCAACGCCTGACCAAGCGAGGTCATAAGCGACGGGATCTGTCCGGCGAGTGTGGCGAACAGGCTGCCGAACGCTTCCATCATCGGCTGCCCGTACGTAGCGATGAAGCCGGGCAGCTGGTCGAACACGTCGGAGAACGCTTGGGTGATTTGCGGCAGTATCGTCATCAACGCGGGTGCGAGCGTCTGTCCGACGCTCATGAGCGCGTTGGCGATGCCCGGCAGTGCGGCCGTGATGCTCGCCACCACCTGCGGGAGAGCGGACGCGAACGCGTTCGCCATGGCGGGCAGTTTCGTCTGAATGCCGGTAAGCGTGTTGTCGAGGCTTTTCTGCCATTCGTCAAACTTGCCGACCATCTGGGACGGGTCGAGTTTGAACAGTGTCTGGAATCCGGCGGTCAGGCCGGTGAATATTGCGCCGGTCACACCCAACTGGGATGCGATGCCGCCAATCTTGCCGATTGCCGCGCCGACTCCATTCACAGCCACACCGAAGCCCTTCAACGCGCCGGAAGACACCTTCAACGCGGCGGAGCCGATGGTGGCGAAAGCTACCTTTCCGGCGGACGCCAACGGGCTGAACCGTCCGGCAAGACGCGACACGGCGCCGCCGACCGTGGCCGAGAGTCCGGCGCTCACAGTCTTAGCTGCGGACGTCAACGGCGCGAACGGATTCTGCCCCTTGAACGAGCCGAAAACCTTTTCAGCAAGACCGTCGAACGGCTCAGACAACGTGGACGCCGCTTCGGAACCAAACGACTTGAGCGCGCCCTTGACAGTGGAAAGCCCATTGCCTACCGCAGTCCCGAGCTTTGACATGGTGTCGCTGATGCCGTTCGTTTCCAACATTTCACCGAACGCCGCCTTGAACTCGGACGCCCAGCTCTTCACGTTCTCGACCATGGAGAGCGCGCCGGATTCGACGTCGGCACGCATGGCCTCCATCTTCGTTTTGACGGATGCTGCGGCGTTCGAGAATGCTTCGGTGAGAATCTCCTTGACCGGCGCCCACTGCTGCGCCGTGTTCTCGGCATAGTTGGACAATCCGGCCTTCAGATTGCCGAACGTCTGCATGATGCTGTCGGACGCGGACACGGCAGACCCGACCAGTGGGAGGAACATGTCTGGAATGTTCAGGCCGGTGAGGTCTTTGAACTCGCGTCCGACCTGCACGAGCTTGTCACGGTAGATGTCCGCGCTCTGTCCGGCCGTGTCCAATGAACGGTAGATGTTCGAATCCACGACGATGGTGTCGGCTGCGGCGCGAATGTCATGGAACGCTTGGATGAGGGATGGAGCCTTCTTCCGTGCGGCGGAATCCACTTCCTTGCCGAGCGTTTCGAACGCTTTGAGGAACGCTTCGGGAAGCGCTTCAGCGTCGGCTCCCATCGCGTTCAAACCGTTTTGGAGCAGCTTCACATTGTCGGACGCCTGTCCTACGCCATTGCGCAGGTTGGTCGCGGCCTGCTGGATGAGTTCGAAGCCTTCAGCGCCTTTCCCGCCGAAGCTGAACGCGTACGTCCCCAAGTCTTCGAACGCGACATTGAACTTGCCGAGCGCGTTCTGCGCTTTAGTTGATTCGGACAGCGTTTTCGCCATAGCGTCGGCTATGGACGCGAGCTTGTCGATGACTGCTGACGATGCGGACACCGCCGCTCCGAACACGTCAGTGAATCTGGAACCAAGCCTGACGAGTGTGTTCTTCACGCCGACCAGCGCGCGGCCGATGAACGGGATGCGGGATGCGAACCGGTCGTTAGTGGCGACCATGAGGGAGAACGCGGTGGCGCCGACTACACCCACCGTGTTCAGCATATCGACCAAGGAGGATAGCAGGTTGACGTTCTGCGAGTTCAGGCTGATGAGATTCGTCAATGGGGCGAGGAACTGTTCGACCTGCTGCACGTTGAATGCCTTGTTGACGGCTGGCGCAATCTGGTTGACGAACGTCGTCGCCAACTTAGCGGCCGCGTTCGACAATGGCACGAATCCTGCTAGCATTTCGCCGAACGTGTCCGTCATGCCTGAACTGGAAATGGCGGTCAACGCTTTGCCAAGGTTAGTAGATAATGCGGTTGCGGCTTCCGCCGACCTTGCACCAACCGTGTTCTTGATGCTGTTCCACGCGCGGTCTGCCGTAACGGGCATGGCGTAGAACTGCTTTTCGATGGCTTCGGCGTTCTCAAGCACCGTATCGTAGAGGTCTTGGCCGCTGATTGAGCCTTCCTTGCCCAACTGTTTCAGGTCGCCTACGGAAGCGTTGAGATGCTTGGCGAGCATTCGTGCGATTTGCGGCGAGTTCTCCATGATGGAGTTCAACTCGTCGCCGTTGACGATGCCTTTGCCCAATGCTTGGGTAATCTGGCGCATGGCGCTGGACGCTTCCTGCGTGGACGCGCCGGTGCTAATCATGTTCATGTCAAGCAGTTTGGTGAATTTCGCCGCGTCACTGTAATCGGTCACGACTTCCGGCGCGAGCGTGCGAAGACGTGCCGCCGACTGGATGAAATCGTCAGTGGTGACGCCGACCTCGTTCGCGTATTTCAGCGATGTTTCGAGCGAGCTTGTGTAGTCTCCGGTGGTGCCTACCGCGTTTTTCAGCATGGCGGTGGTTCGCCCCCACTGGTTGCCCATTTCGATGATGTCGGACGTGACGTTTTTGACGGCTTTGCCGACCGATGCCACGGCGGCGATGGCGGCTGCGGTGTTCAGATACTTGTTGAGGTCGAGGTTTGCGAAGCCATTGCCGAAAGCGTTGGCGGAACGCCGTCCACTTGAACTAAAGGAGGCGAACACGCTGCTGAGCGCGTTTTTCACTCCGCCTTGCAGGTTGAGGCTCTTATTGAACGAGCCGGAGAACAGTCTGGACATGCCCAAGCCGTTCGATGCGAAGAGTCGGCTTGTGCCGGATGCCAGTTTGGGTTTGATGGTGGGGGTGAGCATCGCGCCCTTGCTTGCCTTGACAAGTGCGGAATGCAAGCCTTCCAACGATGGAAGTACTTGTATCCATGCGGTTGCGATGCTGCCCTTTGCCATCTATTGTTCCTTTCGGTGAAGACCCAACGCCTTGTTGATGTCTTCGGTGTTCATCGAATCGAGTTCGTAATCCTCCTTCTTGGTGTTCTTCCGGTTTTCCGGCAACACGCTTTTCGGTTTCCGTCCCTTGCCGGAGTAGGGGGCGAGCGTTGACTGTTGGATGATGTCCAAGAGTCGTGCCGTCGCTCCGAACGTGCCTATGAGTTTGGCCCTCTCTATGATGGTGTATTGTCGTGGGCTACCGTATTGGCTTGCGAAATCTGCCAAGATTTGGCTGTCCCACTTGTCCGGGTCTATCGCGTAGGTCAGTCTTTCGACTGTGAATCCAAAAGCGCTGGCAATTTTCCCGAGAGGTATTCCCATGCGTCGAGCACGTCATCGTCGAATGCGTTCATGACCGCTTCGTATTTGTTTTCCTTCAATACGCCGCGCATGAGCTTGTCTACGAGCCAGATGGTTTCCACGCCGTCTTCGACTTTTTCGGAGTGGATGGCCTGTTGGAATTTGCGGTTGCGGAGGAGTTTCGCGTAGGCGTCGGCCCATCCGTCGTTGAAGTCTTCGATGGTGATGGTGGGTTTGCGTTTTGCCATTGGTTTTCCTTTCGTCGTTTGTCTATATAATAATACCCCACGCCAAGGGCATAGACAGATAGCATGTCTTGACGTGGGGTGCGTATTCTGTTATCACCTTACGGGCTGACAAGCGAGAGTGTGTCGAAGACTGCAAATAGCCACCATTCGCCAACATTTGTATTCGACAGTGTAATCCGACATTCCATTGGAACATCCATGCTCTTGAATGTCTTGCTGAACTGACGGAACGTGCCATTGCCTCCACCTTCAACGTCACATTCAAACAGTGTTTGCTGTTGAGGGGTGACAATCTTCATCACGACACCACCTTTAACAGGTGGATGATTGGTAGGCAAATACCCGCTGAGGCGCAATGTCTGACCCGGTGGAATGGTGAATATGTCAGAAGAACATGAGGTAATGTCCGACTTGCCTCCGACCCGCAATACATTTGGGGCACTGTCAGGTTTACCAAAGTGCTCATTAATTGCTTCAGCCGGTGTCCACTTCACCTGACCTTCATCGAAATTACCGTTGGGAATCAGATTGTCGGCAAACTCTCCAAAACCATGCGAAGTGGACGTGTTCAGAGTGCTGGCATACCTGACCGCAGACCAAGTGTTATCGCCGCCGCTCGTCGTGGAGACCGTGGACTTCAAAATCTTGATGTCGAACTTGGTGCCCTTCGGGAGAGAAAGTTCGCCAGTATAGACATCATTCGCGCCCTTGACCATCTTCACGCCGGTGGAGCGTGACCATGGCGAGGCTTGCCCCCAGTCTCCAACCACCCACATCGCACCATCTTCAGCCACCGTACCATCGGATACGGTGACCGTCAGCGTCGGATTCGGAGAGCTTACGCTTTTGGGATGGTGATGTACTGGGTCTGAGCCGGAGCGGTGGCTGTCGGATAGGCGTTGATGGTGAACTCGAAGTTCACGAGAGCCGTATGCACGTGACTGATGTCGCCAGTGATGAGAAAGGTGGCGTCGGCCATCACATTACGGCGCTTGCGGCCACCCTTGAGCATTTCGTCGATGACGATGACGTGATGCTCCAGTTCACTGGCCTGCTCCTTGACGGTGATAGAGCCATCCTTTGACGAGGACGCCTGTTCGACCGTCACGTTGGCGGAGCCGTATGCGACCTTAAGCAGGTCTTCGTTCAGGGCTTCGATGCAAGTACCCGTCCACGTCTTGGAGAACGTCGGGTCGGCCTGTGCGACCGTATCGCCACCAGCGGCCACAATATCGTCACCTGCGGAGAGGGATGCCGGTTCGGTCAGACCGTCTTCGGACAGATAGCCAAGGCCGACGAACGCCGCGTCCAGTTCGGAGGTGGCGTCGGTGGGGATTGGGGTGCCCAGTGGGGCGACCCAAATATAGCCGGACTTGTTGGCACTAGTACCCGGCTTCGAGAATGTCACGTTTGCGGAAGACTGCTTTACGCCCATCTCAATTCCTTTCGTTGTTAGCGTTCAATCAGTGGATGGGCGGCGTCGCCGCCGCCCACGTGTGCGAATAGTGTCACGCGGTGGCGTGGGTGATGGCGTAGAACTTGCTGGTTCCGCCGATGAACCCCCAGCCGATTGCGACTTCGGTGCGGAGCATCACCTTGTTGACCGCGCCCAAGTCGCCTTCCGCAGAATTATCCGGATTGCCGGAGTCGAACACTTCGATGCCGGACAGCGGGATAGCACCCCAGACGAAACGGTTGGCGAAGTCGCCGACGACCGCATCGAGGACCTTCTTGGTCAGCTGGCCGGAGCCGGTGGCCGCAGCAGTGTCGGACACGGTGTTGGAGGCCGCGAGGGTGACGCCTCCGAGGTTGACCATGTTGCCGATGAGCGGAACGTCGGCCGCATACTGGGTCGGTGTACCAATGGTGGTGAGACCATCACCGATTGCAGCCAAGTATGCGGAGGTGGTGACGCCCTGCGCGGACGCGTCGCCCTGTGCGGCGACCTGTCGCACGGCCTGTTTGAACGCGGTGGCCGCTTCCGCTCCGGTGCCCGGAGTGTAGTTGATGTCTCCGGCCTGACTGAGCACGTATCCGTTGGTGCGTGCGACGGTGGACGCGGCCTTGGTCGCCGGGTTGACGCCGAAGATGGGGGCGAAGTCGAGGGCGCGGCTGATTGCACGGTTCACATACGTGCGGTACTGGTCGAGGATTCCGGCCTGATACGGCTGCGCGAGGATGCTCTGAAGCATGGTCTGCGGAGAACCGGCGCGGAAGGTGGCGTCGGTCGGATTGTAGGCGCCGTCAACGCCGAACAGCTGAAGGAACTTCTTCGGGAAACGGTAGCTGATGTAGAAGGTGATTGGGTTGATGGTCACGACACCGTTGGTGGCGTCGTTTGACTTCTTCTTCTTTTCGGCGTCGGTTTCGCCGGTGGCGCCTTCGCCGAAGATGCCCATTTCGCCGGAGAAGTCGATGGTCTGCATCTGCGTGCCGATGAGGTCGATTGGAGTGCTGTTGGAAATCCTTGCGATGGCTCCGGCCGCGGGCTGTTCGGAAATCAGCTTGCGGTCAACGAAGCCCGGCTTCAGTTCGATTGTCGCTAGGGACATGACTGCCTTTCGTGGTTGAGGTGGATGGTGTCGGCCTTCTGCATTGCGGCCCCGACTCGGCCTCTACCACGATTGTTTCCGGCTGTGTGCGCCTCGACCCCACTGTCTCCAGTGGGTATGCCCCGCATTGTTTAACGACTGTGCTGGGGCGGTTCAAGTCAGTACATTTTGAGGGGGACAGTCGGTCTTGGCATGGTGGACGAAGCTGCTCTAATCGTCTACCGACCATCTCCAAGACATAGCATAACACCCCGTCTGACTTTCGTCAAACGGGGTGCGTGCAAACCAGAATCACAAGAGAGGAGCTACACATTGCTGCGTAATGGTATTTATTCTACCACCTTCTCGTCGCAGTTCGCGTTCGGCGTGTCGCCGGACTTGCTATATGGTCCGACTTCGCCCTATTGCATTGCATATGGGCGGGAACGAGATTGTCCATCCTGTCGCTTCCGCCAGCGGCACGCGGTATCACATGGTCTGCTGTGAACGACAGCGGATGCGCGGTGTTACGGCCCCAGTAGAACGGTGCGCCGCAATAATAGCATGGCGCTCCCGTCCGTTTGGTACGTTCGCGGAGGATGGCGCGATTCCGATGGTAGAGTCCCGTATCCTTGCCCATCAGGCAATCACCTCCCTGACCTTGCGCTCCTTCGGACGGTTGACGCCGCGATACCATGCGGCGATGCTGACACCCTTCAAGCCCGCCGTTGTTTCGGTCTTGCGTATCGGTGCGAACTTCCACTGGTCATCCGAACCGGATTTGAGCTTCTGCGCGTTCTGCACTTCGGCCGTCAACTGCGGATTGTTCGTATGTTTGAACCGTCCCTCGTTCAACAGGTCGAGGAATCCCTGCTGGGAGGCGAGGAACTCGGTGCCGGTCAATTGGATGACGTTCAATCCGCGGGGAAGCATGTCCCTTATCGGATTGTTCAATCCGCCAGCGTCCAAGATGAGCGTGGTCTTGCGTGGGCGCGTCTTCAATTCGTCCGTGACCCACTGCCATGATTCGGTGGTTGGACGTTCGTCCACGATTTCGCCGATAATGTACGCCCACTTGTCGTAATGCTGCGAACCGACCGTCACCTCTTCGGTGTTGGCGGCGACGCTGAGCGCGAGCGTGCTGGTTGTCGGGTCGAAGGTGAGCGCGTAGACGAGCGTGTCGCGGTCATGTTGGAGGTCTGAGTAGGCACTGTCCCACAGGTCGATCGGGATTGCGGGAGGGATGCTGTCTGCCCACCATAGGCCCAAGTCTTGGATGCGGAAGTCGATGAGTCCATCGGCGCCGCCCTGTTTGGCTATCGCCACGTCTGTGAGGAACGCTTCGCGTGGAATCACGTCCGGGTAGAGCGGGTTGGTGAGCGCCCACAACTGCTCGTCCTCGATGTCCGCCGTCTCGTCGTCGATGCCGTAGCGCACCGCATACGCCATGTCGTCGTTTTCGGCGTTGTCTAGGAACACGTTGAACGTGTCTCCGATGGACGAGGGGAGGAACGGCGTGCCGGTGTAGATTATCATCGCCATGCGGCGTGTCTTCAACGTTTTGGTAATCATCGCCTCGTATTCGGAGCGGAGTTCCTGCGCCTCGTCGAAGATGACCAAATCGAACGTGCCGCCCATGCCGGCCGAAGCGCTCTTGCGGGAACGGAACCGGACGAACGCGCCGTTCTTCAACTGTAGGCGCTCGCGGCCCATGGTGGTGCTGAAATGCGTGACCTCGGCTTTCAGTTCGGGATTCGAATCGATGGCGTCCTTCAAATCCTCCATGATTTTGTTGGCGGCTATCTGCTCATGCGCGGTGACGAGCACGTTCAGTCCGAGCACGAACAGATAGTAGAGTATTGGGGCGGTGAGGATTTTGGTCTTACCGTTCTGACGCGGCATGTTCAATGCGACACGCTTGTATTTCCAAGTGCCGTCCTTCTTGCGTTGGAAGGCGTTGTTGAGAAATTCGACTTGGAACGGGAGGATTGCGTTGCCGCAACCCCAGTTCACGTACTCGGCGGCCATGATCGCCACGTCGGATGTTGGGCGTACGTTCGCCCTCCAATTTGGATTCTTCACCAGCATGTCACACCACCTGATATTTCTTGAGGATGTCGGCGTCAGCGCCCTTGCCGTAGGCGTCGCCGATGGATGCGATGTCCTGCGCGGTCTGCGGGAACGTCAACTCGTAGTCCAACGTGATGCCCAATGGTTCGAACACGGCGTTCAAATCCTGTTTTATGATGTAGATGCGGCTGACGAAGCTTTCACGGTTCGACACCAACGATTGGGTTGTCGCTCCGAGCGTGTCCAGAATCTGAGCGTCCTGCGGGGGGAGTCCGGTTTCCATCTGGAAGCTCAACACCGTGTTTTGCAGGAGTGTTTTGAGCTGTCCGTTATCCCATTGGCTGAGTCGTTTGACTTCCGGCCGGACGATGGTGTCGTGGTCGTCGTTGGCGTCGAATTTCGTCCAGTTGGCTGGATTCTTGTTCGGGTCTGCCTTGATTACCACATCGGGTGAGGTGCCGACCACGACGGGTTCGGGCAGCATGAGATGTTCGAGGTTTTTGGAGATGAGTCCTTCGATGACCATGGCGCGCTGCGCCAACAGTACGGCTTGGTCGGTGACTGGCGCGTGGCTAAGGGTGAGGCATCGTAGGTTTTCGTCGATTTCCTCCGCGTTCTCGTCATAGCAGCGTCCATCCAAGCCTACCGCGGCGACTTTTTCCAACTGTAGGTCTGCGGATGGGAGGTAGTCGGTGCTGAGCGGGTCGCCGTCCTGCATGAGGAAGTAGGAGTTGACGCCGCCGACCGCCTTGGAAAGTATGCGGGTGAAGCTGCGTTTGCCGACCGCGCTGAAGTTGCTGACCCGAACGCGCATGGAGTATGCGTTCTTGACGAGTTCAATCCACGGGAATGAGATTGCCTGTTCGTCCACGATGGTGAGTGTCATGAGCGTTTCGCTTCCTTTGCGATTAGTTTCTGAAGAGTGGTTTTCGGCGCTTTGGCGGCTGTTGTCCTGCTTTTGTGCGAATCGACTTTCACCGCTTCGTCGAAGTTTTTGGTCATGGTCATGAGCAGCTGCATGAAGCTGACGTAGTTTCTCTGCGCGTTGCTTGCCATGCTCATATAGTATTCGCGGTCATCGTCCGACGTTTCGGCTTTCCGACCGTACTCTTCCATGTCCGAGTAGGCTTTGTCGATAAGTCCGTTGACCTGTTCCATGCGGCTTGAGAGGGCTTCTTCAGTCTTCCCTGCCATAAATCCTCCTTAACTGTTCGGCCATTTGGCGTCGTTGTTCTCGATACCATCGTACCATTTCGGTTTTCATGATGGCGCGGCGCGTCGGGCTTTCGACGTATTGTGGGTCGGTGTTGTTGATGGTTGGCGTCATGTGAGGCTGTTCCTTACGTAGATTTTGCAGTCGCATCCGGCGTGTCTTACCCAGACGCCGTAATGGTTCGCGTCGTATGGGTGCCATATTCCGCACCGTTCGAGACACCATGGGCATGTCTCGCCTACGGCTTCGCGCACGACTTCCGTTGTCGAGTCGAGGGCGAACAGGTTGGCGGTCGCCTCCTGCATCGGCTGGACGGCAAGTTCGCGTTTGTATTTCGCAAGGAAATCCCTGACCGTCTTTTCGGAACGCTGCTGGCTTAGTAGCCAGCCGATTTTCTTGCCGAAACTGTCGGAGTCGAGCCGTTCCAAGCCTAGTCCAGCGGATTTTTCCGCGACCTGCTTCCAGATGTCACCCAAGACCTTTCCGGCCATATGCTTGTCGCCGCTGCTGGCGGCCGCTTGCGCTTGGCGCACCTGTTCGTCGGTGATGATGTCCCTGGCCGCCGGTGAGAGGATTTCCATGAGGTCTTCCACCGACTCCTGCGTGCTTTTCATCAACTCAGGTACTCCAACTGGTAGTCATAGACGGTGGATGCGCGTCCGTCTTTGGTCGGCTGGGCGTCGGCGGTGTTGAGCAGCGGGGCGCCCATGATGTCCCACAGGCTCTGATTGTACCAGTCGGTCAGAGCGTCGCCGATTTCGGCGCTGAGCGTGTTGTCGGTTCCGCCAGAGAGTTCGCGTGTCACCACGGTGATGGCGATGTCCAAGTGTCGGATGTATGGGGTGATGTCAGACGCGTTCTGGCGTGTGACGATGATGAGCGGATACTGGCCGGTGTTCTTCACGGTCGGATACTTGTCGTATACGCGCATGCCGAGGCGCTGGGACAGTCCGTCGATGATGTCGTTGACGATTTCATTGTCTTTGCTCACAGTCCGAATCCTTTCAGCGTGTCGCCGGAATGCGGCGTCTTGTAGTATTTGATTTCCGTTCCGGCTCGACGTGTGCCTTTGAAACTACTAAGCGTGCGGTATGTGGTCATGGTCGGTGGCTTGCCCCTGTATGAGTCCATTCGCAGCTGTGGCATGATTCGTGATGCGACGCGGCGTGACTCCTGTTGGAATCCCGCCGACTGCATCACGAGGTTGGTTGCCGCGTTCGGTGCGGCGACCATGATTTTGGCGCCTTTGAGTCTTGCCATCAGTATTGCACCTGCTTCGCGTTGAAGCTCCATTTGAACAGGTTGAACATCACCCTGTTTTCGGGGTCTATTGGCGGTTTGATTGATGTGACGTGGTAGGTGTTCCCATAGTATTCGAGTTCGCCGCCGACGATTTCGGGCGGCGTGTCGGGCGTGGTGACGTGGATGGTAAGCGAGTCCACTTCGGTCATGTTGTCGAATGTGCCGGTGTCTTCGCTTGTGGTGTTCGTGGTCACGATGCCTTTGACGGTGTGTTGGCTGTCGCCGGTGGTGATGGTGATTTCGTGCGTTTTGAGTCCGTAGTGCATCAGAGTTGGAACCTTGCTATGGTGGCGCGTCCGACGCCCAGCTGTTTGAGCTGGCTGTTGGTGAAGAACACGTCGTCCGTGTTGCCTCGCCATTCGCCGGTGAAACTGTAGCCGCCCGCCGTTTGGGTGAACGTTTTGAACGCGCTCAGGTCGGTGTCGCTTTCGGACATGGATTCCTTGCGGCTCACGTCCTGTGCGACGCTGACGCCGATGATGTCGGCGACCATTTGGCGTGTGAGCGGGTCTTCCGTGACCTGCTTGTCCAAGTCGTCGCCTTGGTTGCGGTACATCATGCGGAGCACGTTGGATGCTGCTCCGCGTTTGCGTTCCTCATAGTCCACGAGGTCGATGGGCACTTTGTGGCGTAGGTATACTTCGGTGTCTTCGACGGTGGCGAGCGGCTTCAGTTCGTCGGTCAATTCTTTTCCTTCCAGTCATGCAGTGAGAGTCCTAGCTGTAGGATGCGTTTGGCAAAACGTTTTACCAGCTTGTCCTTCTCGTTTTCGTCCAACTCCATAGGTGAGTTCACCACCACGTCGTCGTCGATGATTGAGAGGGTCGCAGGAACGTTTTCGTCACGCATCACCATGCCGAGGATTCGGATGTCACGCATGCGCGGCACCCATCCAGTCGGGGGTCTTGGCGGCTGGTTCGACGGTCACTGGAGTAACGCGCGTGCGGCTGTTGATGCTTGCCGCGAGCTGCTTCTCGAAGGCGTCGAGCTTGTCTTCCTCGGCGGGCAGCAGGTCAGCGCTCAACCCGTACTGTTCTGCGATGGCGTTGCGTTTCGCCTGCAACAGGCCGAGGCTGATGCCCTTCTCGCGGGCCTCATTGACCTTCGCTTCGGTTTCCTCGGCTAGTTTTCGGGCGTCTTCGGCTGCTTTCTGGGCTGCTTCGAGCTTTTCGCGTTCCTTGGCGAGCTTTCGGCTGATGATGGCGTCGAGCTGGGCTTGGGTGATTGTCGGCTCCTGCTGTGCCGAGGCCGCTGCGCTTCCAGACGAGCCTTCAGAGCCTCCCATTCCGGTACCGGTCGCATCCGGTTCAACTCCTTCCACTAGGCGGATTTGCTGATTCAAGTGTCGTTTGAAGTTCATACCAGTCTTTCCAATCTTAACCGCATCGTGAGTTCCACGATGTCCGTAGCAGCATTATACGCCCTGCGTAGGTCCATTCGCGCTTTCAGCGTCTTCGGATTGTCGAAGTCATCGGGCAATGCCATGAGATGCCGTCCGAGTTCTTCTTGGATTGAGCGGGCTTGGTTTTCAATCGTTTGGATTGGTGCAGTCAAGTGCCATGTCCTTCTTGTATGTCGCGACTAGGCAGTCGTGTTCGAAACCGCCTTCATCAACGGTTTGAATCGTCGTGTAATGCACCGGCGTGTTCGCATATTCGGCGTACCACGCCCATGCGAACATGATGGTCAGCATGATGGCGATTGCCCCGTATGCGATTGCGGTGAACGTGTCTCGCATTCGTGCTCCTTTCCTAGGGTTTTTCCGATGATCGCGCATGCCAGTCCGACATTGCGCATGGTTCTTATTCTAGTCCGGTCGCCGAACATGATGCGGCCGTTTTTGGTCACATGGAGTTCGGCGAGGGTTCGCCCGCATCGCGGGCATTCGAAGACGCATGCCAGCCCGCGTACGGTGGGGCAGATCGCCACATCCGCCCCATGCCGCGCACCCATGTCGCACAGGCGTCCGGCTGGGTCCGTCACGCGGTTTCCTTCACGCTCTTCCAGATGCGTTCGATTTCGGTGTCTCCGAGTCCGCTGACGTGGCCGCGGAGCACGAGTTCGTCGTGGATGTTGGCTTCGTTGTCCTCATGGTTGTGGAGGCGTCCCCAAGCCCACCTGTAGAGCGTGTCGTTGCGGCGCCCTTCGGGCACTGGCGTGAGGTCTGGCCGTCCGTTGCGCGGCGCGCTCTCCTTGGCCGTAGACGGTTTCGGCATGGGTTCGACGCCGTAGCCGTGTTCGACGAGCCAGTTGAGCAGTTCGATTGGCGCCTCCTGCACGTCAGTCTCGTCGCCTACCAGCTGGTAGAAGCCGACGCCTTCGATGTTGGAGCCTGCTCCGAGCACGTATCCGCGCCCATCCACCTTCACGTCCACGGGAATGCCGTCCGCATGGTTGGTGTTCTTGAGCTTGCCGGTCCAGCCTTCGGGAAGCCGATAGTAGGCGTGGATGCCGCCGTGCGTCGGCGTATGCACCATGAAGGTCGGGGCGAGCATGGGTCGGAGGATGTTGTATCCGTGGCGGCTGTGGTCATCCTTGGGCGCGTCCATGTCGATGATGATGTTGCCGGGCTGCGGGATGACGGCGTACACATCTCCTTGGCCGATTTCCACGACATCCTCCTGCTTGCCGTTCTTCCAGTTGCGGACGGCTTTCGGATTGTCCGGGTCGGTCGGCTCCTTGTGGAGTTTGAAGCCTTCGGGCGCTTTGACGTTGACGATTTCGCCGTCTTCGACGACACGCCGTTCCATGTCGGTCTGCGCTTCGGCAACGGGAAGGTCTTCGAGCAGTGGGAGGCGGGTTTCGTCAATCTCCTGCTCGTAGCGTTCGCGGTAGGGTGCGAAGCGGTCTTCGTCGATGACGACGCGGACGGAGCAGACATGTCCGTCGATGCGCTTGCTGCGCAGGCCGACGCCGAGCATCTTGTACGTGTCGCCGCTGGTGTGGCCGGGGTACGGGCAGGCGCGTGTGTCGGCGTATCCGTTCTCGCAGATTTCGTTGACGATCCACATGGCGCGTTCGTCCAGCTCCTGCTCTGAATCGTTGAAGCTGATGTCGCGGTGGATGTCGTCGTCCAACGGCTTGTCGGCCCAGAGCATGGCGCTCGCAAGCATGAACGGGGTCATGCCGTACTGGTCGATGAAGTCGGCCAGTGGCTGCATCTGCTGAGGGGTTTTGCGTCCTGCGAACATGACTGGCACGAGGCGGCGCATGTTGGCGTCGCCGTTGCTGGTCGCCAATGGATGGTTGCTTGCGATGACGAGCGTGGCCTGCGAGCGCACGTTGACGCTGTTGCGGCCGACGCTGCGGGCGTGGATGGTGTCGCCGGTGGCGATGCGTTTGATGATGCCCATGTCCTTGTCGGTGAGCATGTTGCCTTCCTCGTCGTACACCCAGTAGCGGCCGTCGAGTTTCAACGCCTCGTTGCCGCTTTCGAACACGCTGGTCGAGTTGAGGGCTTTGATGGCGATGCCGCTGGCCTTGTCGGGGTAGGCGTCGCCCAATCGTCCGAGGAGGAAGCTTTTGCCGTCGCCGCCGTGTCCGTAGAACACGTAGAAGAGATGCTTGTACGGTTCGAGGAAGGGGGTGGCGAACATGCGGAGGAGGTTTTCGCGGCTCGCGTCGTCGGCGGTGAGTTGGGCGATGAACTTGTTGGCCTGTTCGACGATTTTAGCGGTTTTCTTGCTGTCGTACAGCCATGTGCTGTCGTCCACGTACAGGTATGCGCCGTTGTCGTCGGCTTCGCCGACCATGACGCTGTGCTTGCCTTGTGGGTGGAAGGCGGTGTCGCCGAACCGCATTCCGCGGACGAGGCGGGGCAGTTTGAGCGCTTCGGCGCGGAACATGGGTTCGAGGTTGCGGACGGCGCGGCTTCCGGTGGGGAAGCTGAATTCTTCGGCTAGGCTGCTGATTGGATGCCACGTGTTGGGCATGTCGCCGCCAAGCCAGTTGGTGTCGCGGGCGAACATGGTGTCGCCGCTTTCGTCGAGGCGCAGGTCGCCGTTTCTGAGCGACCAGAATGCGTCGTAGTACGCGTCGTCCCAGCGTGGCTTGCCGGTTTTGTCCATGACGGGCATGGCGACGGTTTGGAGCCGCGCGTCGGTGAACGTGTATGGGCTGGTCGGGTCGGCCACGGTGAGGCCGTTGACCTCCCGGGCCAGGCCGTTTGGGATGTTCCGGTACGGCTGGATGTCGAGCGCTGGCGGGTCTTGCGGCTTGCGGAATGTGTGACACATGGTCGTCTCCTTCGTGGTATAGTTGTTTTTGTTGGTAATCCAACCCTAGCACACTCGCCAAGAGTTCGCAACTACGGTGTTTCGGAAATCATCTGGTTTCCAGTCTCCTTGTGGTCCGTAGGATGCGTAGGCGAGTGTTCTAGGGTTTTTTTTTTGCCCTTTTATGTGACACGACTTGACAACCATGCTGGTGGTGGTGTATACGCGCGCGTGCGCGCGCATGCGCGCCTCTTATATATATAGAGGCCACCACCACCACTACCACCATATATACCTACACTTACACACTACATTTATTGGGCTTTGGGAGGGGTCAGCCTCGTGCGCACGCGAAATACACCATGACACGCCAGAAGTCAAGGACTTGCTATGACTATTGGTCTCGAATTTATCGAATTCGACTGTGATTTTCGTCACATTCGCACTCAGCACGAAGCCTCATTCACAATTCCATCACAGAATTTATAACCCCTGACTTGAGTTGTCCACAGGCTCAGCGTTGAAAAATAGTGCCAAGTACGGTATGATTAAAGTATCAACCAAGGAGGAAACCCAGTGAAATACATCAGCCTGTTCAGCGGCATAGAAGCGGCGACAGTGGCGTGGAAGCCACTCGGCTGGGAGGCGGAGGCCTACGCCGAAATAGACCCATTCCCAAAAGCGGTGCTCGCACACCACTATCCAGGGGTGCCGGACCTTGGCGACATGACAAAAGTGGATTGGAGGAAATACCGTGGGACGGTTGACCTTGTTTGCGGAGGAAGCCCATGCCAGGCATTCAGCGTCGCAGGACTCAGGAAGGCTCTGGACGACCCACGTGGCCAGCTCATGCTCGAATATCTCCGAGCTTGCCATGAGATTGACCCGGAATGGATCGTCTGGGAAAACGTTCCCGGCGTATTATCCGCAGATGGCGGACGCGCTTTCGGCTCACTGCTCGCATGCGTGGCCGAACTCTGGCCTGATGGCGGCGCGGCATGGCGGGTGCTGGACGCTCAGTTCTTCGGAGTGGCCCAGCGACGCAGACGTGTGTTCCTTGTCGTCAACACTAGAGACTGGCGGCGTGCCGCGCCGGTACTTTTTGAGCGCGAGAGCCTGCGCTGGGATTATCCGTCGAGCAAAAAGGCGAGGCAAGCCCTTGCAGGACGACCTAATGCAAGCATTGGAGCGACAGCTCGCAGC
>ULVW01124294.1_pt1 | contig 30986 bp, 20 predicted proteins | sample 1959801 | NCBI WGS metagenome assembly ULVW01 (sample SAMEA4835796, study PRJEB28245) | human gut metagenome | biome: gut microbiome; material: fecal sample | place: Denmark | collected 2008
CTAAAAATCTACTGACCCATTTTCAATGGGTGAAGCCGCCCCGAAGAAATGATTAGGAAGGAGTTAGAAACAAAAAAAGCAGTGTCATATAGACACTGCTTAGAAAAAAGAGTTCTGCGGGGAAAGCAGAACTCTGGGGGAAGGGGATGTTGTTCCACACCGATTCGAACGATGACTGAGAGAACCAAAAACTCTAGTGCTACCATTACACCATGGAACATCCATTATTGATGGCATTCGTTTCCGAAATGCGTTGCAAAGGTATGAACTATTTGCGAATCTGCCAAATTTTTTTCGCTTTATTTATGGGCCGTTCTGCATTTTTTGTGCTTGCAGCGTGGCAACTTTTGCAAAACTCCGTGATGCTTTCTGCTAAAAAAAGCAGGAGGTGTGCGGTTGGGATGCACACCTCCTGCTTGATGGAGAGATGAACGAGGTCAGAGGGTTTACTTGCCCTCGTTCAAAAATTCCAACGCACGCTTCACGATGTCGTTGCGGCGGTTGGTGTATTGGAAATACTCGTTGCGGTCCCACAGGTGCATGATGATGGAGCCTTTGAGCAAGATGGCCAGTTCGCGACGCGTGTCGGCCAGGTCCTTGTCGTCCTTCGGTTCCAGTTTTTTGCGTTTGGCATTGGCCATTATGGAGTCGATGAGTTCGGCCGGTGCTTCGAACTTGGCGTCGAAGTCGGCAAACGAGCGGTATTTGCGTTTGATTTCCTTGCGGTGCGAGTCGGCATAGTGCAAGGTAGCTTCGAGCACCAGGTTGTTGCGGTAAATGGCACGCAGCAAGGGCGGATTGGCGGTGGTGTCGAGCGGCACAAAGATGTCGGGCATGATGCCGCCGCCACCGTAGACGGTGCGATGCTTTTCGAGCGTGTGGTACACCTTGGTAGAGTCGAGGCGGATGCTGTCGACCGAGGTGAGTTCGCCGTGCGTGTAGCGGTTGTCGAGGTCGCGGTTGTAGGCCTCTTTCTGCCCCTTGGCGTAGGGCTTTTGGATGCAGCGGCCCGAAGGCGTGTAGTAATGCGACACGGTGAGGCGAATCATGGAGCTGTCGGGGAGGTCGATGGGGCGTTGCACCAGACCCTTGCCGAAGGTGCGGCGGCCAATGATGGTGCCGCGGTCGTGGTCCTGAATGGCACCGCTCACAATTTCGGCAGCTGAGGCCGAAAATTCGTCGACCAGCACAACGAGGCGACCCTTGTGCTGCATGAGTCCGTTGCCCTCGGCACGCAGTTCCTGACGCGGCATGACGCGGCCGTCGGTGTAGACAATCATTTTGCCGTTGGGCAGAAATTCGCTGGCCACCTCCTGGGCGGCGTTGAGGTAGCCGCCACCGTTGAACTGGAGGTCGAGAATGAGGTCCTGCATGCCCTGTTGCTGCAATTCCTTGATTTTGTCGTGTACCTCCTTGCCCGAAGTGGCCCCGAAGCTGTCGAGCTTGATGTAGCCTGTGGTGGGGGTGATGAGGTAGGCCGCGTCGACGGTGTTGAGCGGAATTTTGTCGCGCACGATTTTAAAGTGCAGCACGTCTTTGGCTCCGCGGCGCACAATGTCGAGGCGGGCAATGGTGCCCTTGGGGCCGCGCAGGAGCGTCATGATGCTGTCGCGGTTCATTTTTACCCCCGCAATGGTGCGGCCGTTGACGGCGATGATGCGGTCGCCTTCAAGTACACCCGCCTTTTGGCAAGGCCCTTTGCTGACAACTTGCAGCACGAGGAGCGTGTCTTTGTCGATGTTGAAACTTACCCCGATGCCTTCGAAGTTTCCGGTGAGCGGTTCGGTGAGTTTGCGTGTTTCCTTGGCGTTGGTGTAGGAAGAGTGCGGGTCGAGCTTGCTGAGTATGCCGTTGATGGCATCTTCAACGAGTTTTTTCTGGTCGACACTGTCGACATAAAGACTGGTAATGGCGATTTGTGCCATTTGCAGTTTTTTGAGTTGGTTGACGTCGATGTCGTCGTAAGGGCTGCGGTGTTGTGCGCAGACCGGGAGGGTGAGCAGCAGCGCGAGCAGCAGTAGGAGTTTTTTCATATTGTACATTTTTTGAATGAAATGAGCACCCGGTTCCGCGTGGACTATTCGTCGGTGGAACGGGGGGTGTGGCGACGCGGCAGGAAGTCGGACACGTCCTTGCCGTAGGCGATGAGTTCGCGCACGACGCTCGACGAAATGTCGGCAATGTGCGATTCGGTGAAGAGCATCACTGTTTCGACCCCCGAAAGCCGGTGGTTCATAGCGGCAATGTCGCGCTCGTATTCAAAATCCTTGACCGAACGAAGGCCGCGCAGAATGAACTGAGCCCCTTCGCGGCGTACGAGGTCGACGGTGAGGTCGTTGTAGGCCACCACCTTGATGCGCGGTTCGTCGGCATAGATGCGGCTGATGGCTTCAACGCGTTCGTCGGTTGAAAAGAGCGAGCGCTTGCTGTCGTTGACACCTACGCCAATGACAATGCGGTCGAACATGGGAAGCCCGCGCTCAACGATGCTGGCATGGCCCACGGTGAAGGGGTCGAACGACCCGGGGAAGATGGCTATTTTCATAGCAGAATGGGAAGTGTGAATGAAAAAAGAGAGGCTTAGAAATCGCTTTCGGTGGGGTCCTCCTCAACGACGAGGTTGTCGATGATGAAACCCTGACGCTCCATGGTGTTTTTGCCCATGTAATATTCAAGCAGCGACTTGACATTGTCGCTTTTGTGCAGCGTGACGGGTTCGAGGCGGATGTCGGGACCGATGAAGTGTTTGAACTCGTCGGGCGAAATTTCACCCAATCCCTTGAATCGCGTGATTTCGGGGTCGGGACTCAGACGCTTGATGGCTGCCTGACGCTCTTCCTCGGAATAGCAGTAGATGGTTTCGAACTCCGAACGGTCGGACTGGCGCGCCTTTTTCAGTATGGCTGCACCGGCAGCTTTGCTGTTGCCCTTGGCGGCAGGTGCCGACGCGCTGCGCAGTTTCTTCTTCTTGTTACGCACACGGAAGAGCGGCGTTTGCAGGATGTAGACGTGCCCCTTTTTGATGAGGTCGGGGAAGAACTGCAGGAAGAAGGTAATCATGAGCAGGCGAATGTGCATGCCGTCGACATCGGCATCGGTGGCCACGATGACTTTGTTGTAGCGCAGGCCGTCGAGTCCGTCTTCAATGTTGAGCGCAGCCTGTAGCAGGTTGAATTCCTCGTTTTCGTAGACCACCTTTTTCGTCAGGCCAAAGCAGTTGAGCGGTTTGCCGCGGAGTGAAAATACGGCCTGGGTGTTGACATCGCGGCTCTTGGTGATGGAACCGCTGGCCGAGTCGCCCTCGGTGATGAAAATGGCAGAGTCGAGGCGCGGGTCGGCATCGGGTTCCTCGTCCTTTTTCTTGCTTTTGGGCGCCGGGTCGTTGAGGTGGATGCGGCAGTCGCGGAGTTTGCGGTTGTGGAGGTTGGCCTTTTTGGCCCGTTCGCGCGCCAACTTCGTAACGCCGGCAATGGCTTTGCGCTCCTTTTCGCTTTCCTCAATTTTCTGCTTCAGCACATCGGCAATGTCGGTGTGCATGTGCAGGTAGTTGTCGACGTTTTCCTTGACGAAATCGCCCACGAACTTGTTGACGCTGATGCCCGAGAGCGGGAAGGGCTGCCCGTTTGAGTCCTTGTCGGGCGCCATGGTGAGCGAGCCCAGTTTGATTTTGGTTTGGCTTTCGAAGAGCGGTTCGATGACGCGTACGGCAATGGCTGCGACGAGTCCGTTGCGCACGTCCTGCACATCGTAGTTCTTGCCGAAATACTCCTTGATGGTGCGAGCAATGTGCTCTTTGAAGGCACTTTGGTGCGTACCGCCCTGGGTGGTGTGCTGGCCGTTGACAAAGGAGTAATACTCCTCGCCATACTGCGAGGTGTGGGTAAAGGCAATGTCGATGTTGGGCCCGGTGAGGTGGATAATGGGGTAGAGGCCCGGGGCGGTCATGTTGTCGTTGAGCAAGTCCTCCAGACCGTTGCGGCTGATGATGCGCCGTCCGTTGTAGAAAATGGCCAGTCCCGTGTTGAGGTAGGTGTAGTTCCGCAACAGATTTTCCACAAATTCCGAGTGGAAACGGTAGTTGACGAAGAGCTGCTTGTCGGGCTGGAAGAAGATGTAGGTGCCGTTTTCCTCGTCAGTGGTGCTTTCGGTGTCGCTGATGAGTACCCCCTTTTCGAAGGTGGCTTCGCGCATTTTTCCGTCGCGTACGCTGCGGGCCACGAATCGCACCGAGAGCGCATTGACGGCTTTCAGACCCACCCCGTTCATACCCACCGAGGCAGTGAATACGGCAGTGTCGTACTTACCGCCCGTGTTGAGCTTCGAAACCGCGTCGACCAGTGCACCGAGGGGAATGCCGCGTCCGTAGTCGCGGATTTCGGCGCTAAGGTTGTCGTGGATGTTTACTTCGATGCGTTTACCATAGCCTTCGTTGAATTCGTCGATGCTGTTGTCGATGCTTTCCTTGAGCAGCACGTAGATGCCGTCTTCGGCGTGCGAACCATCGCCCAATCGGCCAATGTACATGCCCGGTCGGGTGCGTATGTGCTCCGTGTCTTCGAGGTGTCGGATTTTGCTTTCGTCGTAAACCACTTCGGGTTTGGGTTGAGGTTGGAGGTTATCTTCGGCCATTTATATCGTTAAGAAAAAAGGGTTAGGAAGGATTGTTGCAAAGCAGAAGGAAGGCAAATGATTGTTTGCCCGAGAGCCACATTTAGAGACTGCCTTTGAAGCAGCGGCGACGTTTGTGCTGTTCGGTTTTAAAGTATTGCCATTGGTTCTGCACTTTGTCGTTCATTTCGAGTTCAGGATTGGTTTCGGCATATTCAAACCCGAGTTCCTGATATACGGGAATGAGGTCGGTGAAGAGCAGGGCGTTGACGCCTTTTCCCTGATAGTCGGGGCGCACGGCCACCAGCAGGAGGTCGAGCATCTTGGGACGTTTCCACTTCAAAGCCTTGAGCAGGTGGAACCACCCGAAGGGCAGAAGCTTGCCCTTGGCCTTTTGCAGGGCTTCAGAGAGCGAGGCCATGGATATGCCGACGGCCACAATTTCGTTTTGCTCGTTTTCGACAATGCTGACCATGCGGAGGTCGAGCACAGGCACGTACATATTGACGTACTGGTCGATTTGCCGCTCGGTCATTTGCGAATAGTTGAAGAGCGGAGTGTAGGCCTTGTTGATGAGTCGGAAAATGTCGTGGGCAATACCCGTTTCCTTGATTTCCTTTCGGCTGGTGATTTTGCGGATGTGCAGCTTATACTTTTGGGCGATGATGGCCGAAATGCGTTTGTGCTTTTCGGGAATGGCATCGGGAATGTAGACCTTCATTTCAACCCAGTCGGCACTGCGTTCAAGGCCGAGCAGGTTCATGTGCTCGGGGTAGTAGGGGTAATTATAGATGGTGGCCATGGTTGAAAGCTGGTCGAAGCCGTCGATGAGCATACCCTCGGCATCCATGTCGGTGAATCCGAGCGGACCTTCAATTTCGTTCATGCCGCGTTCGCGTCCCCACTGCTTGACGGTGTCGATGAGTGCACGGCTGACGTCGAGGTCGTCAACAAAATCAATCCACCCGAAGCGTACTACCTTTTTGTTCCAGGTTTCATTGGCACGGTGGTTGATGATGGCAGCCACACGGCCCACGATTTTGCCGTCGCGCATTGCCAGAAAGTAGTCGGCCTCGCAAAATTCGAATGCTGCATTCTTTTGCGGCGAAAAGGTGTTGAGCATGTCGTCGTAGAGGTCGGGTACGGAGTAGGGGTTGTCTTTGTAAAATTCGTAATTGAAGCGGATGAATTTTTTCAACTCCGCCTTATTGCTTACTTTCTTGATTTCAACGGTCATGGCCGGGGTTTGAGTTGGGGTTAAAGGTTTGGTTATGGAATGGATTGCCCGGTGGCTATTCGGTACTTGTGTAGCGTTCGGCACAGCGAAGGCAAATTTACGAAATTTCAGGCAGAGCAAGGTGGCATTGCTGGGTGTTTTAGGCTTCGCCGCACAATAAGTAGCTGCTGAAAATCGTTTTCATGCTTCTACTTGTGTCTTTATGTGCCACGGATTAAGGCACGGGGTCGTAGCCGCTGCCTCCCCAGGGGTGACAGCGCAATATGCGCCGGATGGCCAGGTACGACCCTTTCAGCGCGCCGTGTTTTTGGATGGCTTCGACTGCATACTGTGAACAGGTGGGGGTGAAACGGCAGGCTGGCGGAAGCATGGGCGAAATGAACCGCTGGTAAAAGCGGATGGGCAGAATGAGCAGACGTTTGAACATGGCAAACAAGGTTATTTTGACAAAAGTCGGGGTACTGATAGGGGGTGCTGCCGAACGGGTTAAACTGTTTCGCAACCTTCATTTTCGTGAGGTGCCACCTCTGAAGGTTTGGCTGCCGTAGGGTTCGAGTGGTTCACGCGGTCGGCAATGCGTAGCAGCACGGTTTGCATGCGTTCCATGACTTTGGCCGAGCGTATGGGTTTTTCGGCCAGCCAGATGAATGCGATGTTGATGGCTGTGTCCTGTGGCAAGGCTTGCAGCAGCAGGTGCTTTTGCAGGCGGTATGCCTCGCGCAGCTGCCTTTTGGCCCGGTTGCGGTCGACGGCGTGGTGCAATCTGCGTTTGGCTACGCTGAGCAACACCTTGACGGCCGGTCCTGTGGTGGGTTCAACCTGTTTGAAGGTGGCACGCAGCGGGTAGGCCGTGAACGATTGGCTGCCGGCAGAGAACAGCGCCTCGATTTCTTTTTGCTTGCACAGATGTTCGGGTTTCCTGAAGGTAAAGGTTGCCATGAGTAGGAATTGTAGGTTGATATTGTATATCTGACTGTCCAAAAAATGGCTGTACCGTGTGCATAGCGCGCACGGTGCAGCCACTTACATTTTGTTTTGAAATTTTCCGATAGGTAATGACAACTTGCCGGCTTTTTCAGTTATCAGTATGTTCTTCTGAGCTTAAGGCTTATGCCTTTTGCTGGTCGAGATACATTTCGATGGCTGCTGTCATGGAGCGTGCTTCGGGGGTCGGTGCCGAAAGGTCGCAACGCAGTCCGGCGTTTTCCATTGCCTTTTTGGTAGCGGGACCGAAGCAAGCGAGGCGTGTGCTACCCTGTTTGAAGTTAGGGAAGTTCTTCAGCAAGGATTCAACACCGGCAGGGGTGAAGAATACGAGCATGTCGAAGTCGAAGGGCTGCTCCTTGGGGTATTCGTTGCTTACCGTGCGGTACATTACGCATTCGGTATGTTTCAACTTTTTGGCGTCGAGCATTTCGGCCACATCATCGTTGTGTACATCCGAAAGGGGCACCAGGTAATTTTCGGCTTTGTGCTTGGCCATAACGGCTACGAGTTCGGGCCATTTACCTGTGCTACCAAAGAACACCTTGCGTTTGCGATACTGCACGTACTTCTGAATGTAGAGGGCCACGGTTTCAGAAATGCCGAAGTACTTCATGTCTTCGGGAAGCGCAATGCGCATTTCCTTGCAGAGCGTAAAGAAATAGTCGATGGCATGACGCGAATTGAACACAATGGCCGTGTGGTCGAGTATTTGCACCTTCTGTTGGCGGAACTCGCGTGCCGAAAGTCCTTCGATTTTGATGAAGGGGTGGAAAGTGAATTCCACATTTTCTTTGGCTTCGATGTCGAAATACGGGGACTTCTCGGAAGTAGGTTTCGGTTGCGAAACAAGAATCTTCTTGATCATGTACTACGTTTGTTGGACAGCTGGGGCGGCGGAATCCACCGCGCTACGTATGATAGTTTAACTAATTAATTGTCAGCAAAAAACTGTTTGCATAAACCATGATTCGCAGCAAAATGAGCAACGGCATGATTTCAAGGGTGCAAAAGTACAAAAAAAGATGCACCCAGCCGAACGTGTAGTTGAAAAATGTGCGGTAACACTTGTACATGAGTAACGATTTGTCAACTACAAGTATACAAATGAACGCCTTAACCATGTTGGCAAAGCTCATGTCGAAGTAAATGACCAGCAGGGCAACGGGGAGCAACGCCAGGCCCAGGGCCAGCACGCTGAGCAGGTAGGTCTGGTTCCATTGCGTGCGCTGCTCGCGACTGAAGAACACGCTGTTCACAAAGTTGTAGAGTATGGTTTTCAGAATGTAGTACAAACTGGATATGCCTACGCTGACGCTCAATATTTTGTAGGGCGAAACCTGATTGAATACTTCAATTTGTTTTTCCTGAGTAAAGTCGAAGAAGAGCAGACCGATGACAAAGCAGGTTTGGAAAATGAGAAACACCTGACCGCGTATGGCGGTTTCGACGTGTTCCGAAAACAGGTTGCCGCGTACGCTGGGGCGGTGAAAGAACTCCTTCATCTGGTCGCGCAGAAAGTGGCGCGAACGCGATATGACCCACACTACGAGGAAAAAGCTCAGCAGCAGGGTGATGGTTACGAAATTATCGTTTTTGAACCGGTAGGGCACAGGGTCGCCGGCAATGCCCGAGGGCTGCACAAAGGTTTCGCTGAAGTGCATGCCCGAGGTGCTGTCGAGCTGTTCGGCCAGTTCCGACTTCTGAATTTTGACCAGTCCGTCGGCCCAAGGGTCTGTTTGGCATATTTCGGGCAAACAGGTGAGCGGCTCGTTGCCCGGCAGGGGCAGGAGTTCGTGGGGCAGGGTGGGGCGCGCAAGGGTGTCGGTGAAGGCTTTATGACGCACGTGGCCTTGCGGCACGGCCGTCGGTTCAGACACCGCAGCCTGACTTTCTGCTTCACTCGAAGGGGGTGAAAGTGTCTGGACGTGTTGAAGCGTATCTTGCTGCATGTGAAAAAATGAGGGTAATTTCAGAAAATGAAGTAGTCTGAACTTTTATGAAATTCAAGATTTGCCTTAATTTTTGAGGCGTTTTTGGGCCTTGAAGAAGGAGTATAGCGAGCTACACGACTGATGAAAGGTCAAAAAACGGCCAAAAAGAAAGGTGAAGATTGAGTTTAGAAGAGATAAATCTCCAAATCAAATCTTCGTCAGGTATTTTTAGACGACTTCAATAAGTAGGTGCTTAAAAATAATTCATGCATTGAATCTCCACTTGGCTGTGGCAGTTGCTGAATTGATTCCTAAACACCTACTTACTCAAATGGTCGTGTGTTACAAAACTTCGATTTCAGCAGGCGATAAATGCGTAATCGCTGCAATTTGCTCAATGGGGATTCCGGCTAATTTCATTTGGCGGGCCGACGACGCAATGATGGAGTGTTGTTCTGATAAACGCTGCTCCTTCTCAGCCAACTGCTCCTCTTTCTCAGCCAATTGTTGTCCTTGTTCAGCCAATTGTTGTCCTTGTTCAGCCAACTGTTGTCCTTGTTCAGCCAATTGTTGTCCTTGCTCAGCCAATTGGTCCTTTTGCTCAGCCAACTGTTGTCCTTGTTCGGCCAACTGATTCTTTTGTTCAGCCAACTGTTCCTTTTGTTGCTTGAGTGCTTCTTCGCGTTGCATTATGAGTGTATCGCGTTCTTCAATGGCTTGAAAGAACTCCTCTTCGACGTTCATGTTTTGTCTGACTTGTGCATCGGCAGCAGCGGCTACCAATCGATTGATCAGGCACATCATTTCCGGGTCATCGCGGTAAATGCTTTCATCGATATACATAACCCGGTTGTCGTCGTCGCTTTTAAGCGTTTGATCGAATAGGCTTAGCACTTTTTCCAAGCGGTTGTTCACCCGGCTGTACAGTCGTGGAATTTGTACGATGATGCTTTCGTGCGTCAGGCTTTCGACAAAGGGGTCGGGCAATCCTTGGGTCACTTCATTGCCTTCGTAGTCGTACGAGCGATGTTTGACATAAAGAATAGGTTCTTCAATGTTGCCCACACGATGTCCGAGCAAATAAACGGCCACCATCGGGATGCCACGGCTCGACAAATGATTGTCCTTCAGCATGTTATCCGGGTTGGCATATTGTGCGCCCAGGTATTGACGGAAGCGGAGCGTTTCGGTTTCGAGCCACGTTTTTTGCAGTTCAATCAGTACCAAGTGGGTGTGACCATCTTCCTCGCGCACTTTGGCTGCAAAATCGATGCGAAACATGGATATTTTGTCGCGATACACATTAGCATATTCGTGTTTACGCATTTCCACTTCCACCACCGTTTTTTTGAGCAGGGCAGAAAGCAGGATTTTCACTACACGTTCGTCTTCAAGCCAATATTTGAAAACGGTGTCATAAATGGGATTTGCAAAATACAACATGATTGCCTCCTTTCGTTACGGTTGTACCGATAAGTACTGTATTGATTTGTAAATACGGATTTAAAGGGGAAATACTTTACAGCTATTTATTATCCACGAAGATACCACTTTATTTGCATAAGTAGGTGCTTCCGATTATTTATTATAATGCTAAGTAGGTGTTCAAAATTATTTTATATAATTCTATCGAAGTATTTTTACTTTGCATTACGTTCTTGCACCGCATTTGCTTGCTCTGCGCTCAGTCACATAGCCCGCTATGCTCCTTCGCACAGAACAAACAACTACGGCACAATATCGCAATTCAAATGTAAAAATAATTCGGAACATCTATTTATGGAAAATAAATTTGCCTCGAATGTCGCTAATCTATTGTATGGTTTTCGCGTTGCGAGTCACCAAGTTAAAGCGCGGCAAATTTGCGCACCGATTTGTCCCATAGCGGAGTGGTTCGAGCCAGTTCGATGGCTTCGGCCGGAGTGTGTGCCACACGCCATATTTCAGCGTGCTGGCTACGCATAAAGCGTTCGTCGACGGCATGCTGCAACTGTGCGAGCAAGGCATCGAAGTAGCCGTTGGTGTTCAGGATGATGATGGGCTTGAGATACAGTCCCAGCTGTTTCCAAGTGATGATTTCGAGCAATTCCTCCAATGTGCCTACGCCCCCCGGCAGCGCAATGCAAGCATCGCTCATTTCGGCCATCAGCTCTTTGCGGCGGTGCATATCGGGCGTCACGATGAGTTCGCTCATGCCCGTGTGCTGCCATTGCTGGTCGATCATGAATTGCGGAATAATGCCTACCGCCTTGCCGCCTTTGCACAGGCAAGCATCGGCACAAGCACCCATGAGTCCCGTGCGTCCGGCACCGTTCACCAGCGTGTGGTTGCCTTGAGCCAGCAGCGAACCCAGTTCGCGAGCCGCATCGGTATACACTTCGGGCAGTTGTCCGCTCGAAGCAGCGTAAACAGTAATGTTCATGTATATGTATTAAAGTTTCAGAGTTTATGTAGTGAGCAAAAGCCCCTTATCCCTTCCATGCCACGTTGGCAGAGGAATGGATAAGGGGCTTTTTTTGTGTGTATATCAGTTCGGCAAAATCATTACAGACCGAAAGCCTGCTTGATTTTCTCAACCATGTTGAGTTTTTCCCAAGTGAACAATTCGACGTTCACCTTTTTGTCGGGTTGGCCAAACGAACGGAAGGTTTTCGTCACGCGGCGCGGTTCGCGTCCCATGTGGCCATAGCTGGCCGTTTCCTCGTAAATGGGGTTGCGGAGTTCCAGGTCGCGTTCGATGGCAGCCGGACGAAGGTCGAACAGCTGTTTCACCTTTTCGGCAATTTCGCCATCCGTCAGGTTCACGTGGCTGCGACCGTAAGTATCGACAAAGATAGAGATGGGTTTATCCACGCCAATGGCATAGCTCAACTGAACGAGCATTTCGTCGGCCACACCGGCAGCCACCATGTTTTTGGCAATGTGGCGTGCAGCGTAAGCCGCCGAGCGGTCCACCTTCGAAGGGTCCTTGCCCGAGAAAGCACCACCACCGTGTGCGCCCTTGCCACCGTAAGTGTCGACAATGATTTTGCGTCCCGTTAAACCCGTATCGCCGTGCGGGCCGCCGATAACGAATTTGCCCGTAGGGTTCACAAAGTATTTGATGTCGTTCGTTTCGAAGAGTTTTTTGATTTCGGGCGTATTGACACGTTCAGCCACCACGCGCGGAATCAGAATTTCGCGTACATCCTTTTCAATCTGTGCCACCATCTGACGGTCGGCCTCGTCCTGCGAGCCCGCTTGTTCGGCAGTGATGAATTCGTCGTGTTGCGTCGAAACGACGATGGTGTCGATGCGGCGTGCCACATGGTTGTCGTCGTATTCCACCGTCACCTGGCTTTTCGAGTCGGGGCGCAGGTAAGTCATCACCTTACCCTCGCGGCGAATTTCGGCCAATACATACACAATGTCGTGCGCCAGCGAAAGGGGCAACGGCATGTAGTTGTCGGTTTCGTTGTTGGCATAACCAAACATCATGCCCTGGTCGCCGGCACCCTGTGCCATAGGGTCGGTCGCGTCTTTGCGGTCAACGCCTCGGTTGATGTCGCCGCTCTGTTCGTGAATGGCACTGAAAATGCCGCAGCTTTCAGCTTCGAATTTGTAAGCAGCTTTGGTGTATCCGATGCGTGCAATGGTATTGCGCACCACGTCCTGCAGGTCGACGTAGGCTTCGCTTTTCACTTCACCTGCCACAACCACCTGTCCGGTGGTAACGAGCGTTTCGCAAGCTACTTTTGAGTTGGGGTCGTAAGCCAGCAACTGGTCAAGTACGGCGTCAGATATTTGGTCTGCCACCTTGTCGGGGTGTCCTTCCGACACCGATTCGGATGTGAATAAGTATCCCATAGTTTTTGTAATGAAAAATAATAAGTAAGGGTTAGCCCGGCTTGGTGTTAGGCTTGAAACAGCTTTTCCCGTTGGCCCGGCGTAAAAAAAACAAGCCTGCTTTCGCATGGCGGAAACAGGCAGAGTGGGATTCGGCTATTGTTCATGTTAGCATCGTCAGCAGTTGGGGCAGCAGCGTATCGTTGTTTGGAAACGCCGGCCACAATGTGCACCACCTTGACCCGTAAAGTCGAAGGAGCACGTGTCCGCTGTGCGAGTTTTAGCATTGTTTTATAGAGGTTGCAAGCAGCCAAATCTGTCCTCTTGTCTGATTTCGCATGCAAAGTTAGGCATTTTTTCAGACATAATTCGTGTGTTTACAAATTTTAGGGTTCGCCCGAAATCTGAGGCATGCAGTTTCAATCGCCACCTCTCTGTGGTAACTGTTAAACGGGATTCTTCGTAATGTGTAAAATTACATTAAAAAATATCCGCACTTTTTCACTGTTTTTTAGCTGTTTGAGTGGCCGGTTGGCCTATTCTTGAAATATACTCCGCGATTGTCGAAATTAGTTCCAAGCTAGTTGAAATTAGTTCCGAGCTAGTTTGAATTAGTTCCGAGCTAGTTTCAACAATTTTGGAACTATTGATAATCAGCGTTTTCAAAAGTACCATAAAGTCGGTCATCCATACGCAAGTTTCGCGCTTACACACACGACGAGGCAATCTTTCCGGTTTTACTTTTGTTCAGATATTTGTGAATGCAAAACGCATACAAAAAAACCGCCTGCACAGCCTGATAGCTGTACAAGCGGTTTTGATGTGAGTGACTAATTGTTAGTCGGCAATGAGCGAGAACTCAGCAGCCGAAGCATAGTCCTGACCACTCTGTTCGTTGAGCGCACGCAAGCGGATGAAGCGAGCCTTAACGGGCTTGCTGAACATCACACGCTTCAGGTCGGCATTGTTTTCGAAAGTGCCTTTGTGAATGGGGTTGCCCCATTCCTTACCATCGTTGCTCACGTAGATTTCGTAGTCCTTAATCCAGCCGTTGCTGCCGCTGGTACGCGGTTGCAGCGTAAAGCCCTTCATGTTCTTCGGTTCACCGGCGTCGAAGTCTACCCAGTGGGGATACTTGGCCAGGGTGATAGAGTACATGGTGTGCCAGATAGAGTTGACATCGCCGTCGACCATGTTCTTGGCATCGCCGCTGCCCGGTTCCTGTGAAGAGGCAAAGGCCACTTCGAGGGGCACGCTTTCGATGCGGGCATAAGTCATTTCGGTAGTCAGTTCGGGGTTCTCCTTGTACCAAGCCTTTACCGTACCGCCTGCGCGGAGGTCGATGGCACCGGTATAGGGTTTACCCTTTTTCGCACCATTGATGCTGTACATGATGGTGCGGTCTTTGGCAGCGGTGCTGAGCGTTACTTTGCCCACGCGGCTGTGTTCGAAGCTGATGGGTTTTTCGCCCGAAGCCGAAACCTTAGCCGTTTCGTTGATGATGGCAGGCATGGCACGCCCCATGTTGACGGGACGGATGATGAAGCCAAACTGATAGCTGGTGCTGAGCGTCTGGTCGGGGGTAAGAGGTCCGCCCTGTCCGCAGCTTGCACCGCCCAGACCCGTTACCTTGGCATCGAGGTGCAGGTGAGTGCCGCTCGATTTGGGCAACTGGTGCGGGTGAGCAGCCAGTGTGAGTTCCTGCTGGCTCCAAGGCAGCGCAGAGGCTGACATGGTGCTGTCGGCAATGAACACTACGCCCTGTCCGCGGTCGTTGGTCAGTGCGCACCAACGCACTTCTTCGCGGTTGCCTTGAGCCTGAGGCTTGGGCAACATGATGCCCTGGTCGGCTACGGTCGAAGTGTGAAGTTCGATGAACTGGCCCGTTTTGCGGTCGTTGTAGTTGTTGATGGGGCCGCGGCCGTAGTAGTTGTAGTTGTGGAGTTCACCGGGCAACTGCAAGGCATAACCGATGCGCGGCAGTACCACAGAAGCGCGGTTGGCCGAAATGGCACTTTGCAGTTCGATCGAACCGTCGGGATAAACGGTGTAAATCTGGTTCGTGGTGAACTTGAAGTCGTCGGGACCGAGTTTCTTCTTGTCGATGTCGAAGCTGTACGTCTTTTCGGGCGTACGGTCGCGATCGCCGTAGTATTGGCGTGAACCCTCTGGAGCCTGACTTTCGACGGTGAAGATCAACTGCACGGTGCCGTCTTTCTTCGTAATCGTCTTTGCACCCGTCACCTTGTGATGCAGGTTGTAAAGTCCGTACTGGAACCAGGCGTTGGGATAGCCGATACCGGCATCGTTGTCTGTCGGGGCACGGAAAGCATCGAGTTTCGGACCTTCGCCTTCGCGAATAATGGTTTGGGCACCATAAGTCAGCGCAGCGAGCGAACCCGTTTGCTTGTCGAACTTAGCCGTAAATCCTTCGCCCTTCACCACGGTGAAGTTGCCTTCGTTCGTGGTCGTTACCTTGCCCTTGCTTTCGGCAGCCAGGGTTTGAACGGCAGGTGCCTTTTCGAGTGCACCGCGTACGCGCAACTGTTCTTCCATCTGCACATAGCCCTGCTTTGCCCAAGGTTTGTCGCTGGCCAGGGCAAACACCACTTTCACAAAGTATTCGCTTGCCGGGTCGAGCTCGTTGTAGTTGTAAGGCAGGGTGTACACCTGCTTTTCGCGCGGACCAACAATGTTGCGCGGACCCTGCAGCGGCTGCATGCTGCCAACGAGTACGCCATCCTTGTAAAGTCCCCACTGAATGTTGTACTGCGTGAGCGGTTCGAAGTAGTTTTTGTTGAAAATTTCAACCAAGCCCTTCTTCATGTCTACCGCCTTGACGCCAACATTCTGGTACACCTTCTTCACTTCGTAGTACTGTGCCTTTGGGCTGAGGTCGGGACGCATCACACCGTTCATACAGAACATACCGTCGTTGGGCTTGTTGTCCTGGCTGAAGTCGCCGCCGTAACCAAAGTAGCGGTTGCCGTTGTCGTAGCCGTACATAGCCTGATCCACCCAGTCCCAGATGGCACCGCCAATGAAGAAGTTGGTGCTTTCGATAGCCTCCCAGTAGTCGATGAGGTTACCGCAGGCGTTACCCATAGAGTGAGCATATTCAGAAATGTGGTAAGGATACTTCATGTTGTAGTTACCCTTTACCGCACCCTGTACCCAGGGAATTGAGGGATACTGGTTCGAACCTATGTCGACGATGTCGTTGTTGCGCTCGTACTGCACAGGACGCGAAGTGTCGTATTTGCGGATAGCGTTGTAGCAGTCCACAAAGTTTTTGCCCGGTCCGGCCTCGTTGCCCAAACTCCAAAGCACCACTGAAGGCGAGTTCACCGTGGCGTGTACCATTTCCATGTTGCGCGCAATGTGTGCGTTGCGGAACTCAGGTACGTGCGAAAGGCTTTCCTTGCCGTAGTAGTACTGGTGGCTCTCGATGTTGGCCTCGTCTTCGAGGTAGATACCGTATTTATCGCAGAGGTAGTACCAGTAGGGTGCATCGGGGTAGTGCGAGTTACGCACATGGTTGATGTTGCCGCGCTTCATCAGGAACACTTCTTTTTCCATCTGTTCGCGCGTAATGTAGTGACCCGTTTCGGGGTTCGTTTCATGACGGTTCACACCCTTCATCTTGATGGGCTGTCCGTTCAGGTAGTAGTAACGTCCGGCCAGTCCGAATTCGTCCTTGTCGGCCGGTGTGTTCTTGATTTCGATTTCGCGGAAGCCCACAATGGTTGAGAAGGTTTCGACGGTGCGTCCCTTCTTGTCCAACAGTTCGCCCACCAGCGTATAGCGGTGCGGAGCTTCGGCGCTCCAAGGCTTCACGGTGTTGCCGGCATCGAGCGTAAACTCTGCCACAATTTCGTTGTTCTTGCCAACGGTAGCCACCGGAGCAGTCTGGTTCAGCACCAGGGTGTTTTCGTCCGAATAGAGTTTGTTTTCGAAGAGCGAGTATTTGATGCTGTAGCCCTTGGCATCCTTCTTCGTCAGGTTCTTGACGAAAGCCGAGATGTTGAGTTTGGCATGCGTGTAAGTGTCATCGTAGTCGGGGATAGCCTTGAGGTCGCGCACCTGAACCTGCGGTTTGGCCGTGAGCGAAACGGTACGGAAAATACCCGGCAGACGGAACATGTCCTGACTTTCGAGGAACGAACCGTCGCTGTGGCGATACACTTCAACGGCTACCAGGTTCTCACCCTTTTCGTTAAGGTAAGGGGTGATGTCGAACTGTGCCAAGTTGCGCGAGTTCTTTGAGAAGCCCACGTATTTGCCGTTGACATACAGATAGAAGAACGAGTCGACACCGTCGAAGTTCAGGCAAATCTGCATGCCCTTCCATGCAGCAGGAATGGTAAAGGTGCGGCGGTACGAACCCACTTCGTTGCGGTCGGTGTAGCTCTGCCAGTCCTTGGGCGGAGTGCGCATCACGCCACCTTTCCAGTCGCCTACCTTTACAGAGTGTTGGAATATTACGCGCTGGTTCGAGTAAAGAGGCTTACCGTATTTGAAAGAGCCGTCCTTTTGGCGTCCGGCCAGGTTCCAGTTCATGGGCACCTGTACGTTGTCCCATTTCGAGGCGTCGAAGTCGGTTTTGTAAAAGTCCTTCGGGCGCTGATCGGGGTTCGAGGCCCAGTGGAATTGCCATTCGCCATCGAGCGACTGCCAGAGCGAGCTGTTTTCGGGCAACACCTTGCGTGCCTCGTCGACGTTGGCAAACGAGAAGAACCACGCGTGTGGTTGCTGCTTGTTGTAGGCCACAGAGTCAGGGCTTTGCCATTCCCATCCGGTGGGGGCGGGCATCTGTCCGTAGAAGTAGCCTCCGAGCGGCGCTACCTGTGCCCATAAGGGAGCAGCAATCAACCCTGCCAAAAGGGTCATCTTTGTCTTGCGCATAATAATAAATGTGTATGTATGGTTTGTGAATATGTTTTTCGTTGAATGAGCCTTACGGCAAGTTGGTGCAAATGTACGAATTATTGGTCGTAAAATCCGACAAATAGGGCAAAAAAGTGGGGCAGTAGTTTACATTCCGAATGGTTTCGTGCCTTTCGACCGTTAAATGCTGCCGCGCAGCACCAGCCGGCTTTCCGGTCCCATGTTGAATAGCAAGTCTGCCATGCTCAGGTTCGGCAAAAAGCCCGTTCGTTCGGCAAACACCTGGTAATAGGGCTTTGCGCAGAAGCCGGTAGCCGACGTTTCGCCCGGTACACAGGGCTGCGCTTTGGGCGAAAGCACCTGGCGCAAATCGGTGAAATCCTCGGCGGGCGTGGCATCGACATAAGTGTCGCTGACTGCTATGGGCAGGTCGAGCGAAAGTTCTTCGAGGATGAGCTGACGCAAATCTGCGTTGAAATCGACTAAAAACTCGTATTTCCGCTCATAAATGCGGCGGAAGTCATCGGCGTAGTATTCAAAGAACGGACTATTGTCGTAGGCCGACACCAGCGCATTCCAATGCAAGTGCTGCCAGTTCCCGTGGTTCGACAGGCGAATGTCGCGCGTAGCCATGTGAGCCGCTCCGGTGCGCACCACGGGCAGCGTCAGCGCCTGCGGTCCGTTGGGCGTGGCAATGTAGCAACGGTTGCGAAAGGTTTGTTTCACATAATGTTCGCCCCGATCTTCCACGGCATGACCTGCCGCATACAAGTGGGCGTAGTATTCGATAGGGGCCATATAGGCCGTTGAAAGCAAAAGGGTAGGCATGTGTGATTGAGCGTATGTTTTTTAGGGGTAGATGGAAAGCATTTGCAGTCATTTCGAGCTAATGATTTACCGTTCGGTTTCGTTAATTTTTGCCGTTCGGTTTCTTCACAGGATGTGCATAGATAATTTTACCCACCAGCGCATCGTGCGGCACCATCACATAAGCATCGGGGCGCGTTTCCATCCAGTAATAATCGCGTGTAGTTTTCACTGAATGCACCTTTTCACCGTCAATCAGCAGTTCACCCTGCGCATTGGCTTCAGCGCGTGCTTTTTCGTAAGTGCGTAGCAAGTAAGCCATGAGGCGCGCGTTGTGTGGTGTAATTTTGATGCGTCGTCCGCGTTGCGGAATAACGATGGGTTGTGCGTCGGGCGAAGTGCGTGCCGGCAGCACTTTTTGCCGTACGGGGTCAATCCATACGGTTTCGCCCGGCAGTGCGTGGCAAATTCCCACGGTTTCGGGTCCCGGTCCGTGCTGTGCCTTTGGTCGGGGCAAGTTAAATAAGATAGCATCTCCCCATTCGGGCACGCGGTATCCCCAGCGATGGTATCCCCAGATGGCTTCGCCCGGCACCTTCAGCCCGTAGTAAGTAAGGCTCACCAGCACGTGTTGGTTAGGCTGCAAGCCATATACCGCCGTGTCGGGCGGTAATTGCACGTGCGTAACGAGCAAGCCCCGTACGGCCAACAGCAGCGAAGCCGTCAGCAGTACAGGGCATACAAGTGTGCGGATGAATTTCATGCAGTGCGGTAACTATTGATTGACAGCGCGTTGAATGCCGCAGCGCGGGCACACGGCTGTCTGTGCTATTTGTGCTTACCGGATGTCCCAGACGGGTTTAAAGATGCGGTTCCAGCGCACGCCGCCGTCGAACAATCCATAGTCAGGGTCGAGCGAGAGCCAAACGAATAGCGGTTTGCCCACCACGTGATCCTCAGGCACGAAGCCCCAAAAGCGCGAGTCGGCCGAATTGTCGCGGTTATCGCCCTGCATCCAGTAATAATCGAGTTTAAAGGTATATTCAGTTGTGGGCTTGCCATTGATTACGATTTGTCCGTTGCGCACTTCGAGCGAGTTTCCCTCGTAGTTGCGGATGGGACGTTCGTAAATAGGCAAGTTTTCGAGCGTAAGTTTCAGCGTAGCTCCTTTTTTCGGAATCCACAGCGGTCCATAGTTCGCCGTAGTCCAGTTTTTAGCCATGTTCTGGGGGTAGAGCCAATCGGCAGCAGGCAGAGCCGGCTTAATGGAACTTACCAAATCGGTACGTTTTTCAAGCTGTTTTTTCACAGCATTGGTCAGCGGCATCCACGCCACATTGCCGTTTCGCGAAGCGTAAAGGTCCTCGTTCGTAATGCCCCATTCGCGTTTCAGTTCGTCGGGAATTTCCTGCACGAAAGTCACCTCGTAGGCATACTGCACGTTTTCGGGTTCGCGGTTCGGTTTACCGTCCAGGTAAATCACGTTATTCTTGATTTGCAGCGTTTGTCCCGGCAGTCCCACGCAGCGTTTCACGTAGTTTTCGCGGCGGTCGGTGGGTCGGTACACGATGTCGCCAAACTGTTCTGCATTTTGGCGCATATACTGCACACCTGCGTTGTAAATTTTGCGATAGGCTTGCTGTTGCTGTTCGTAGCTCATGGTGGGCGTAATGGCAGCCGAAGCCGGTACGGGCAGTTCGCCGGGCTGTGTAGCAGGCGTTCCGAGCAACTGGTCGCCCGACTGGTAAGCCAATCGGTAATAATCCTGATTTTGTGCGTTCAGCGCCACCGTATCGCCGGCCGGATAGTTAAACACCACAATGTCGTTGAGTTCCACCTTGCCCAAGCCCTCAACGCGGCGGTAATCCCAGTGTGGGTGCTCCAAGTAGCTTTTGCATCCCAGCACAGGCAGCGTGTGCTGTGTCAGCGGCATGTACAGCGGAGTTTGCGGAATGCGCGGGCCGTACGACAGTTTCGACACCAGCAGGTAATCGCCCGTGAGCAATGTCTTTTCGAGCGACGATGAAGGGATGACAAAGTTTTGGAAGAAAAATTGGTTGAGGAAGTAGATAGCCACCAAGGCAAACACGATGGCGTCAACCCAGCTCATGATAAAGCGGGTTACGGGGCCTACTTCGGGTTCGCGCCACCAGCCCCATTTTATTTTGCGCGAAATGTAAAGGTCATAAATAAGCGGCAACACAATCAGTCCCCACCAGGATTTCACCCAAATGAGGAAAAGCAACCAAAGGGCCGTAACAATCGTGAATTTTATCCATCCAGCCTTGCCCGGTTTGGTTTTTTGTGCGGCTTTGTTGTCAGTAGTCATGGTTGTGAAGAGTTGGAGCCCTTGTGTCAGAAAATGCGCGGTGAAAAGGCCGTTTCCGGCTTTTCCCAAACTCAATATCTGCGATGTAAAGGCTCGTTTTTGGAGGATTTAAAAGTTGAACAGATCGTCGGTCGTGAGCAATCCTTCGTGCGTAGCCGTGAATTCCGCAGCCAACACCGCGCCCAGGGCAAATCCCGAACGGTTATGCGCCGAATGCTTTATTTCGATAAGGTCGGCTTCAGAGTTGTAAGTAATGGTGTGAATGCCCGGTACTTCGCCTTCTCTCACCGCGTCGATGCGCAGCAAGTTGTCGGGGTGGCATTTCGAGCCGCTAACGGTGCCATCAGCATTTTTCACCTCGCCCTTCACCCAATCCGTTTTGCGGTCCATTTCGGCGCAGATTTGTTCAGCCAGCGTGATAGCCGTACCGCTTGGCGCATCGAGTTTATGAATGTGGTGCGTTTCCACCTCGCTCACGTCGTAATCGGGGTAACGGTTCATGATGCGCGCCAGGTATTTGTTGACCGCCGAGAAAATGGCCACGCCCAGCGAAAAGTTCGAAGCCCAGAACAGCGTGTGTCCCTCTTCGGTGCAAGCACGTCGCACGTCAGCCTCGTGTTCGGCCAGCCATCCCGTGCTTCCGCTCACCACTTTGACGCCCTGTTCCCATGCGCGCAAATAATTGCCGTAGGCAGCAGTGGGGTTTGTAAATTCAATGGCCACATCGGCACTGCGGAATGCGTCAGAGTCGAAGTCGTCCATGTTGTTCACATCAATAATCGATACGATTTGGTGTCCGCGCTTCAGCGCTATTTCTTCGATGATATGGCCCATCTTGCCATAGCCTATCAATGCTATTTTCATAAAGCTTAGGAGGACGTTAGTTTTGTATTCTGTTTAATGATAAGCAAAAGTAATGCTTTTCGCGCTGAAATACAAATTTTTCGGCTTTTCTTATAACAGCAAAACTCCCCGAAGGGCACTTTGTCAAGCACCTTTCGGGGAGTTTTCTTAAGGGTTCAGCAAACTGTCGGACTCTTCAGCTCCGGCAGTTTGTTTGAGCATGTATTACTTGATAACTACCTTCTGACCACCGATGATGTACACACCACCCTTCTGCGGAGTGAGCACACGGCGACCGAAGAGGTCGTAAATCTTGTTGTCGCGCGGTTTGCTTTCAGTAACGATGCCATCTACGCCCGAGGGATCGTTTACGATGGGCTGATAGCTAAGCTTCTTGAGGTTGAAGCTTTCGAGCGACATACAGTTCTTACCGCTTTGGTTAGCCAGCAAACCAATGCTTACTTCGGTTTCCTCAGTCAGTGCAAAAATCAAAGTGTTCGATTTCGTAGCACCCACAGGTTCCATGCGCAAGTAAGCCAATGCTTCGGCATCGAGGTCAGCCGTGTTGGGCAGGGCCTTGCCGGCAGCAGCCACCAGGTAAGTGTTCACAGCCTGACCTTCCCATTTGCCATAGTTGGCGGTAAATTCGTAAGCACCGGCAGGAAGCGTAATCGTTTGATACGTTTTCTGGTCTTCGATGCTTGCCGAGAAGCCGTCCCACGTCGTGGTAATGGTCATGTAGCTGTCTTTCTGTGTGTCGACATGGAAACCGGTACCCTGAGCGTCAACATTTTCGAGCGTCCAGTCATCCAGTTCCTTGAAGCGGGCACCGGTGTTCACCACCTTGCCGGTAGTAGCAAACGGAGCCTTGTAGTTCGTCAGGAATTTAGCCGTTACATCCTCAGCCTTTCCGGTGAAGTTGAGCGAGAACACACCCTTTGACAAGCCCCAGGCGTCGCCTTCCGGACCGAAGTTCGTGCGCACACCGTGGTTAGCAGCGGGGGTAGCATCCTGCACGTCGCCACCAGCCTGGTTGAACTGATAGTAAAGCTGTAAGCCGTCCTTGCTGATAGCCGTTTCGAGTTCGGCACCTTCGAGCGGCTGGTTGCAGTAGCCTTGGAGTTTAGCGTCGGTCATCGACTTGCTCCACACGCGGAACTCGTCAATCTGTCCGTCGAACGGAGCTACGCTGCCGCCGATGCAGAATTGGCTGAGTTCGGGAATGGTGCGTCCAACCACCATGGTAGCCTTCTTTTCACCGTCGCGGTAGAAGAAGAGCGAACCATTCTTGAGCTTCAGTGCATAGTGATGCCAGCTGCCGGGAATTACGAAGTTGGCTCCCGAAGTAACCTTACGTCCGTCAACGGTTACTTCCATAGCACCGTTCGACGAGGTAGTAATCATAAAGTCCTTCACGTTGTCGCCGATACCGTTGCCCATAGCCTTGAGCTGACGGGGATTCATCCACCAGTCTACGGTAAATTCGCGCTGTCCCTTTTTGAAGGGCACCTTCGTCAGTTTCAGAGAAGCGTTGCCCGTAAAGTTCAAGCCGTTTTTACTGTCGGCGTTGCACACCACGAGTCCGCCCTTTTCGGTAGCCGTGCTCTGTCCGGCTTCGTTCGTAGCCGTCAGAATTACGTCGTAAATACCGGGCTGGTCGGGACGGAAGGCAATGAGTTCGCCCTCGCCTGCCATAACGTTGGCAGCACTCTGGAGTTTCCATTCCAGCTTCTTGGCACCGTATTTCGAGGTGTTGATCAGTTTGGTCCATTCGCCCTTCATCACCACGTTCGGTTCAACGCGGAACGAAGCCAACGGAGCCACCTGAGCTACGGTGATTTCCACTTCGCTGCTTGCCTTTTTGCCGTCGGGGCCGGTCACGGTGAGTGTCACCTTGTACTTGCCGGGCATGTTGTAAACAGCGGCAGCATTCGGTGCATCGGCCGTTTCTTCCTCAGCACCGGGCATATCCCAGTGGTAAGTGTAGCCCTGCACAAAATTCTTGACGATGAACGAAACGGCATCGCCGGCGGGAACGGTGGTCTTCGATGCGGTGAATTCAGCCGTCGGAGCGGGCGATTCAGCCACATTGATTACACGTTCGGCCTCGGTAGTTTCGCCCTGGATGTTGTGTGCAACCACCTTAACGGTGTGTGCTCCTGCCTTGGCAAAGGTAGCCACGGGGCTGATTACCTTGAGGGCATTCATGCCAGCTTCGGTAGCACTCCAGCTGAGCGATTCAACGCCCAATCCGGCTTTTGCGCTGAGTTTCACGGGCACACCGGCGTAAACCGTGCCTGCGGGTTCGTTGATAGCCACGCTGAGGTCAGCAGGTGCTGTAAGCGTCGGGCCACCAAGGTTCATGGCCGTGTAGTTTGCGTCGAGAATCACACCGTGGTGCTGACCAACCGTGTGGTCGCGCAGTTTCATCACGCCATTGTCGTTAATCATGTCGCCCTTGTAGTAAACCATGAGGTCTTCGGGCAAACCGGCATCGCCAAATTCCTTATTATAGTTGTCTTTGATTTCCTTGTCGGTACGAGCCGTCTTCCAGATACGGAATTCATCAACCTTAGCATCCAGGCTCTTGCCCTGGGCGTTGGTAAATACCAAGTCGCCAAAGCCACCTACACCGCTGAATAAATCAGAGGTGAATGAATTGCGGCGTACACCATTGACGTATGCCGTCATCTTGTGACCGTCGATTACGATGGCAATGTGTTTCCACTGTCCGCGCGTATAAGCACCAGAGATGTCCATGCGGTCGCCATTCGTGTTCCAACCCACGGTGAGTCGGCCGTCGCTGTTGGCATGGAACATGAAGTTACCCCAGCCCGGTCCGGCCGACTGGTTCCAGTCTGACAGGCTGTTGCAGTTCATCCAGTACTCGATGGTGGCCTTTTGGTAAGTATTGCCAAACACACCGGGGATGCGCAAGCCCGACTTCTTGAAGTTCACGTTCTTCTGAGCCGTTTTGCCTACGGTTTGTACAAGGTTAACCTTGGTCGATTCCTTTTCGCCGTAGATAGCCGATACCGAGTAAGTGCACACACCGGTTTCTTCGGCATTCAGGTCGTACGAAAGCACATCGGGAGCCAGTGTAGCCACGAGTTCACCGTTTTTATACACCTTGTAGCCCGTCAGCACGCTGCTTGATTTCACAGGAGCCTGCCACATCAGTTTATCTTCGGTTTGCGAAAGGTTTTGCGGAGCATTTACGCCGCGTCCCTGCACCACAACCGAAATGATGGTGCGCTTGCCATTGTTCTGAATGTCAACCGTTTGTCCGTCGGCAAAGAACGGAGTTTCAACGCCCTTGGCATTCTGCACATAGTCAATGATTGAGGCAGCGTGAATTTTACCGGTACCCTCGGCATAGTTTCGGGTGTCAATGATGAAGAAGTACTTCAGCGGCTGGTTAGCATCGTAACCTGCCGAAAGGTCAGTCAGGTCGTAACCAAACTCCATGGGCTCTTCGTGCAGTTTGCCGTCGGCCCAGCGTCCGAGCATCGGCACTTCGGGAGCAGGTTCGCTCCATCCGCCGTTACCGTCGCCGGCATACTTAAAGTGTTCGAAGGCCACAGCCGATTCGGGTTCCGTTGCGTTCAAGTCGGCCGACACGCCTGCGCTCAGGTAGAGTTCAGAGCGGCGCGAGTAGTTCATTTTGAGTTTGATGGTACGCTGCGGTTCATAGTTTTTGCGCACGCGGTAAATTTCGGGCATCCAGTAATTGTTGGGATGCGTGCCGTTGGCATTGAAAGCCGGCACAGCGTGAGCGTAGGGGCAGTAAATGAAGCCATTGTTGCACCAGCCGTCGCCCCACGAGTTCACGATAATCCAGGCACCCACCTCGTCGGCCGATTTTTCGCCAAACTTGCCGTTGCCGTTCAGGTCGAACTCAATGCGGTCGTCGTAGCCCACGATGGTCAGGGCGTGGTCAACCTGCGTACCCCACTTTTTAACGTAGAATTTACCCGTCACCCCGATTTCGTCGTTCGTCGGAGTTGATTCGATGTTAAACCACTGTCCGCCACTGGCCACACCGATACCTGCGATACCGCCCGCGCTGAATTCATCATCGCCGTTGTGGTTCCAGAGCCAGTTCTTCACAGCCTCGCGTCCCTCCTCGGTTTGTACGCTCACGGGGAAGTTCTTGGGTTGAAGCATACGGTTGAACATGGCCGAGTACCATTTGTCGTAGCCGGTCATCCATCCAAAGTCGGGATTGGTGGTGTCCTGGTTGCCAAAGTACTTCGAGTAGGTTTGTCCGCCGTAAATGGCTGCCGAAGGCACACCGATGTGCTGAACAAAGGCGTCTTTACCTGAGTTGCCGTTGGTGAGTAGCCAAACGAAGTGCGAGGGATAGTAGTTGTTAGGGTCTTTACCGTCGAGATTGCGGAATGCGTTGAGCTCGTGGGTAAACATGTAACAAATACGCGAAGCCGAGCCACACGAGCCACCATCCTGGTTAAACACAGGCGGGAAGTGCTTGGTTTCCGCATTGTTCACATAAGTCGGACGTTGGCCTCGGGTGTTTTTAATGCGCATCAGCGAGGCATCCGGATTTATTTTCGCGCTAAAGTCCGGGTATTTCGTGCGGTCCACTTCCTGTGCAAACAGGCTCTGCGGCACCATACTTCCGGCCAATAACGTAAGAGTAAGTAATTTTTTCATTATTTGTTAAGGTATGAATTATTATCAATCAATGTCTTTCACGTGGCAAATATAGCAAAAGGCGAGCGCAATACCAAATGAAAACCTAAGTTTTCATGAGGTATTGCCGAGCCGCCCTCTATATTCTGTAAATATAGCAAAAGGCGAGCGCAATACCAAATGAAAACCCAAGTTTTCATGAGGTATAGCCGAGCCGCCCTCTATATTCTGTAAATATAGGAAAAAGAGAAAGGCATACAGCAGACTTCGGGATAAAGCCGGCTGTATGCCTTTCTAAAAAAAACAAATAGAAATGACCAATTACTGAACGGTAATCAAGAAGTAGTTCTTCTTGCCGCGCTGAACGAGCAAGTACTTACCATCAATCAAGTCGTCGGTCGTGATTTCGCGGTCGAAAGCCGTCAGTTTTTCCTTGTTCAGGCTAACGCCACCGCCCTGCGTGAGCTTACGCATTTCGCCCTTTGAAGCAAAGCACTGCGTAGTTTCAGCAAAGAGGTCAACCGCCTTGGCACCGATAGCCTGGTCGGCCGACACCTCGAAGTGGGGCACACCGTCGAACACGCTGAGGAACGTGTCCTCGTCGAGTTTCAGCAAACTCTCTTTCGTAGCCTTGCCGAAGAGAATGTTCGAAGCTTCGAGCGCCATTTCGTAATCCTCGCGGCTGTGAACCATGCAAGTCACCTCCTCGCCCAAACGCTTTTGCAGCATACGCTGGCCGGGGTCGGCACGGTGAGCCTCGATGAGGCTGTCGATTTCCTCGTGCGTGAGCGAAGTGAAAATTTTGATGTAGCGTTCAGCCTCTTCGTCCGATACGTTGAGCCAGAACTGGTAGAACTTGTAAGGCGTGGTGTAGCGACGGTCGAGCCATACGTTGCCCTGTTCCGTTTTACCGAACTTTTTGCCGTCGGCCTTGGTAATGAGCGGACACGTCAAGGCGTAAGCCTCAGCTTCAGCACCGAGCGTGCGGCGAATAAGTTCCGAACCCGTAGTAATGTTACCCCACTGGTCAGAACCGCCCATTTGCAAGCGGCAGTGCTTCGTTTGGTACAAGTGAAGGAAGTCGTAGCCCTGAAGGAGCTGGTAAGTAAATTCAGTGAATGAAAGTCCGTCGCGTGCTTCGCCGTTCAAGCGTTTTTTCACGCTGTCCTTGGCCATCATGTAGTTCACGGTGATGTGCTTACCCACCTCGCGGGCAAAGTCAAGGAAACTGAAGTCCTTCATCCAGTCGTAGTTGTTGACCAACTCAGCTGCGTTAGGCGCATCTGAGTCGAAATCGAGGAAGTGCGACAGCTGCTTTTTGATGCAAGCCACGTTGTGGCGCAACACCTCCTCGGTCAGCAAGTTACGTTCGGCGCTTTTGCCCGAAGGGTCGCCAATCATACCCGTTGCACCTCCCACCAGTGCCAGCGGCTTGTGTCCGGCACGCTGAAAGTGGCGGAGCATCATCACTGAGCAGAGGTGACCAATGTGAAGCGAATCGGCTGTAGGGTCAATACCCACGTAAGCCGTCACCATTTCTTTTTCAAGTAATTCTTCGGTGCCCGGCATCATCTGGTGAAGCATGCCGCGCCATTTCAATTCTTCAACAAAATTCATCGAATGAGTTGCTATATATATAATGATGATTAAAATGCAATTTCACGTTTGGCCGCCCCCCTTTTATCTGCCGCATTTTCGGCAAAGACAAAGCAGCAAAGCAGCCAGCGTTTGTGCAAAGTTACGGATAACAAACTTGATACGCGAAGAAAAACCGAGTTTTATCCCCGATTTGCCGCAATGTAGCCGTTTTTTTACTTCCCGAAAGCCTCAAAACGTGCATCAGCGTCGGCCGCATCGTCGGTTTCGTGTCGGCGGTGTTCGGGCGGCGTCAGCGCGTAAGCCTCTGGGTTGTACCGCTTGCCGAAACTCAAATCGAAGCCCGCCCTCAGCAGTTGCTGCGCCAAAGCCGGTTTGCCGCGGAAGCCATGCACCGTCCAGAGCGTGTGGGGGCAAAGCAGTTTGCGCAGTTGCAGCACGCGGTCGAAAGCCCTTACCACATGCAGCACCACGGGCAAACCATATTTTTCGGCCCATGCAAGCTGTTCTGTCAGGTATTCGGTTTGCACCTTCAGGTCGGCTCCCCGCAGCGCATCGAGTCCGCATTCGCCCACCGCCACCACCTGCGGATGGGCAAGCCATGCAGGCAGACGGTCGAGCAGTTGCCGGGCGAGTAGGGGGGTATCGGTTTGCCAAGGGTGCAGCCCTACGCTATACATCACCCCCTTTCGCGCCGTAAACGCTTCGGGGTGCAGCAACACTTCGGGTGGTAAACACACCAAGGCTTTTCCGGGCGGAGCCATCAGGTTGTGGGTATGGAAGTCGAAATCGTCCGACGGTGCTTCGGGCAGGAGTAAGCGCCGGGGGGTATGGGTGGTTGTCATGCGTGTATGTTTTTGAAGTCGTCTGAACTTTTATTCTGGGTGAAAGGTGGGCGCAAAGGTAAGGGAAAACTGCTAAAAAGCGGAAAGATAAAATATAGTTAACAAAAAGAATAAGTTCTTTCTCTTTTTACCAAATCTTAATTCACAAATTTTGTAACATATAGCTTTTATCCGTACCTTTGTACCACATTTACGTGGAAAACAGTACATAATCAATAAATTCACTCACTAAAACGTTCAATTTATGAAGAAAACACTACTCTTTTTGTTTGCCTTCGTACTGGCAGCCGTGAACATGGTGGCTCAGAACGAGGTAGTAATTAAATGGGCAGGTGCTGACGCTTGGACTGCCGGCGATGGCACTTTGGCACTGACGCAAGCCCCCTTCACCGTGACATTGGCCAAGGCCGAAGCAACTAATGCTCCTATAATAAATGGCAAATCGAACGATGCACGCGTTTATGCCAAAGGTACGGTAAACGTGGTTACTAAGGGCGAAAATATGACGCAAATCGTGTTTGGTCTTTCAGCACAAGGTGTTAAGCGTTTGACTAAAATCACTGCAAGTGTAGGCGAAGTGGTAGAAAGTGCGGATTCAAAAACCGTAACCTGGACGGGTGCTGCCAAGGACGTAACCTTCACGGTTGGCGAAAAGGCTGACTTAGGTTCAGACGGTGCTGCCAAAGCCGGACAGCTTTGCTTCGACAACATCACTGTTGTTGCCGGAGGTACTGTAACTCCCAGTCCTGAGCCTAATCCCGACCCCCAACCGCAGCCCGATGAAAAGGCTACTATCTTTTCCGAACTCTTCAACGTAGGACAGGGCGACTTTACCATCGACAACAAGGTCATGAACGATCCCTTGACTTACGTTTGGTCATTTGATGAAAAGCGCAGCCTCATCAAAGCTTCAGCCTTTGTTGGTGGACAAAAATTAGCAGCCGAAAGTTGGCTCGTTTCGCCCGTTATCGACCTCACGCAGGCCAAGGAAACTGAACTTAGTTTCAACGAAACTGGAAACTTCTTTGGTGGTCTCGACAACTTCAAGGCTGCTTGCACCCTCAAGGTAAAGGAAGAAGGTGGCGAATGGACCGACCTTGCCTACAACGTAGCTGCTGATGGTCAATCGTGGACTTCGGGCATCGCTACGGCCAATCTCGCTGCTTACGACGGCAAGAAAATTCAGTTGGCTTTTGCTTACACCTCGAATACCGAATTTGCCGGAACCTGGCAAATCAAAGAACTCTATGTAAAGGCTAAAACCGACAAGGCTCCCGTAGTAATCGAAGCCCCTGTGTTCACTCCCAAGCAAGGTACTTACATGGACAAGGTGAGCGTGAGCATCGCTGCTGCCGAAGGCCTCAAAGTTTACTACACCCTCGACGGTTCGGAACCCACCACCGCTTCAACCCTTTACGAAGCTGCTTTCGACCTGACCGAAACCACTACCGTTATGGCCATCGCCGTTGACGCTGAAGGCAACGCAAGCCCCGTGGCTAAGGCTATGTACACCATCAAGGCTACGCCCGTAGCTCCCGAAAATGGTGCACTCTTCAACTTCAACGAAAACAAATGGAACCTTCCCGTTTCATCGAAGGAAGCCGGTGATTTCCCCATCACCGAAGTGAAGGAAGGCGACGTAACCCTTACGTTCACCAACGGTTCAACCCCTACTCGCCTTTGGAACGACTTTAACAATGGTCTTCTGCAAATCCGTATGTATAAAAATGGTGGTTCGATGACCGTAACCCCCGCAGCCGACCAAAAGGTAGTGAAGGTAGAGTTCGACGCTACGAAGCTCGACGTTACCGCCTCTGAAGGCAAACTCGCTGAAAAAGTATGGACCGGCGAAGCTGCAACCGTAACTTTCACGGCCAATGCAACCAGCAATATCAACTACATCATTGTAACCCTCAGCAAGCAGTCGGGCATCGAAGGCGTAGAAGCCGGAGAGCAGACCGAAAAGGTGATTTACACCATCGACGGCCGCCGCGTACAGAAGGCTGAAAAGGGCGTTTACGTAATCAATGGCAAGAAGGTTGTGGTGAAGTAATTTCATCCCCCCATTCTTTCCACATTTCTTATTCTGACTAACGAAAAAACCTGTTGCGGATATGCTTTGTCCGCTTGAATAGGTGATTAGTCCATAGGTAGGGGCTGTTTCGCACTCGAAACAGCCCTTTTTTTGGGCTTATGAGCAAAGTTGGTATATTTGTTGTTTGTCACAAGCCATGATGTGTGGATGCAAAAAAAAGAACACAACAGTCTGTAATTATTGTTAATTAGAAAAAAAGTTCGGATTGTGGATATTATGGCCGGAAACGTTGTTCGGAATTTCGATTCTGACGTTTTCCTGAAAGTGCTGATTATCATCAGTTCCAAGATTCTTGAAATTAGCTCGGAACTAATTTCAACAACCTCGGAACTAATTTCAACAA
>ULVW01091581.1_pt1 | contig 30667 bp, 47 predicted proteins | sample 1959801 | NCBI WGS metagenome assembly ULVW01 (sample SAMEA4835796, study PRJEB28245) | human gut metagenome | biome: gut microbiome; material: fecal sample | place: Denmark | collected 2008
TCTGTATCCTTAGATGTAATTATCAAACAGGATAGCAAACACCAGCCTGTTTATCCGCCTAATGGTTTCAAGTTCTTAAGGAGACGGACACGATTTGAATCGGTCCGCCTATATTAAAAACTTAATTGGTTTTAATTTTATCCACTCCGTTTGCTTGTCGGTGTGCGTGGGCGACCGCTCAAGGGGTATATTTATCGTGGAGCCCGCTTCTCACGGTTACCCAATAGCCACTTAAATTTTTAGATAGCGGGTTGTTTCCCTGCCGGATTTTTCCAAATTTTAAAACTTTTCTATTTTGTTACGCATTGTAACTAAGCCCTCAAATTTATTTACTTTTAGGCTTGGTTTTAATATAATTTTTGTATGGGAGATTTTGGGGGCTAGATGTTAGTTAGCCCTCTTTGTCTCCAAGAAACACTCAATTATTTCTCCCAGAAGTTGAGTCATAGATTTACTTTCTAAAGCCGCAATGGCTTTAAGTTGTTGTCTGATTTTCTCTGGTAGTCTGATGTGTAACATTTATTTATTCTCCTATGAAAGGTGGTATAACTTGTTAAATTTAGTTTTAAATTTTCAATTTGTAACCCGATGATATAAATGTAACACAAAATTCTACAAAATGCAAGATAAATATCACAAAATCGTATAGAAAGATTAGAAAAGAGTAAAAATATGCGTAATGATGAGGTTTTTAACCGTTTACAAAAGTTAATAAATTATAAGCCTATGCAAAAAGAAATAGCAGAAAAAACTGGTATAAATCAAAACACCTTAAGTGCAAAAGCTACTAGAAATAGCAACTGGAAAGATTCTGAAATACAAAAGTTGAATACTGCATACAATATTGATATCTATAAAGAAATATCACAAAATTTCACAAAAGAAGAATGTATCTCTATTCCAGTTCGTGGAGAAGTAACTGCATCAATGGGCTATGGTGTTACCGTTTATGATGAAAGCCAAACCGGTACTTATGATATTAGTCGCAGATTATTACAAGATTTAGGTGTAAGCAAAAACACTTCTGAAATTATATTCGGAACTGGTAACTCTATGGAACCAACAATTCAGGGTGGCGATGCACTGCTTATTGATTTATCACGCAAAGAAATTAACGATGGAAAGGTTTATTGTATTAGATACGAGGGGCAGCTTCTTACAAAAAGGCTGCAAAAATTATCAAGGTCAAAAGTAAAAATAATTAGCGATAATAAAGATTATGAACCAATTATTTTAGATTTGGACAAAGAAAACTATATAGACTTTAGTGTTATTGGTGAAATCCGTTGGGCCGGTAGGATATTCAGATAAAAAAATCAGAAAGTTTTACGGATTATATGGAAATAGTTGTTATACTTATTCTGATATTTATTTTTGAAAATATTCATTGGGATATTCAAGCCGTAATTTTTTTTAGTGCAATTATTGCTCTTTTGGCAACGACAAACCTATTTTTAAAAAATACAAATTCAGAAAAGTCATCAGATAACATTTTTTGTATTACTTTTTCTTGTGTATTCTTTTTGACTTGTTTTATTTGCTTTTTTAGTAAGCATATTATTATGGCGATTATATCACTTATAATAGGTATATTATTAACTACGGGGATTAAAAAGCAAACAAGAAATAAATTAAAAAATGAAAAAATAGATTGTCCGGATAATACCATTATCCTATCTAATCCTAAAAAATTAGGGTTTGGGTATATTTTTTATAATCTGACAATAAATTATGAGTATGAAAGCAAGAAAAAATCACATAAAATAGAGAATGTAAGTCTTAATAATTTTAAGGTTTACAAAAAAGAAAATGACAACTATAAATGTATTTTTCCTGATGAAATAGTAAGGGGAAATGAGCAAGGCAATATTGTTATCCCTTTAACATCTACTATTGATGATTATTGTATTTTCTTTGTAATAGCAAGAAAAATCGCCGATAATGAGTTTACACGCTTTACAAACCCATATACGGGAGATGATTATATAGAGGATTTTGTAATTTTTGTTAATTCTCCTCATTATGTGTATGCTGAAAACTACGAAAGAATTATCGGTTTTAATCAGAATATGGAGTGCTTGTATTCCACATATAATAATTCAAAGTCTGATAAAGCAAGTCTGTATTTGTGGCAACCTGATAAAGGCGAAACTTGTTTAACTAAAGATTTTATGTATGGTCTATATTACGACTTTTCTAACCGCCACTTTTGTAAATCTCTAAAATATCTTTTCAAAGAAGATAACTTTATAAACATCTATTTTTATAAAAAAGATTGTAATTCTTACTATATTTTAATGGAATTAGCAAAGCAAGCGGATAGTTTTGAGATATTGCCGAATAAATTTAAAGATGATGATACTATAAATTATAGAGTTAAATTTGATAAAAAAAGAGTTGATGATATTGCTTTATTTTACTACTCAATGGATAGAGTAATGACATATTATTCTAATCAGACCGCTGCAAATTACGGTTTATTTTATAATAATTCGACACTTGATACTTGTGGCGGGACTGCAATATATAATATTCCTTTTATCGATTATTTTAAAGGCTTAGAAGGTAAATTAAAAGTTTTCAATACAATTTCTCAATTTCAGTTATCGCAAATGCAAAAAGATTATTTTAAAAATTTAGTAAAAATTGTATATTCAAATTACGACTTGCCTGTTAATTATGACTATTTACCTGAATGTTTTGTCAAAGATTGTATTTTTGAAGATTTGCAATATGAAAACTTAAGAAATTTTTTGAATAAAGAATTTGTAAAAGCTCACGAGATATATAATTTTAAAACCTTTGCTGATGTATTAAAAGAAAAATGCAAAGATAGATATAATTTGATAAAACAGGATTTAATTGCAAGAAAGATTATTAAATCAAAATGGAAATCCGAGTTAGAATTATTTAGATTGGTTTATCAACATTACCCGACAGCTATTTATCAGTATCATTCTGATTGGCTAGGCTTGCAGTCTTTAGATATTTATATTCCTGATTTGAGAATAGGTATTGAATATCAAGGAGAACAACATTATAAAGTGGTTGAGCATTTTGGCGGCAAGGAAGGTTTTAAGAAACGCCAAGAGCTTGATAATAGAAAAAGACAATTATGTGGCGAAAATAAGATAAAACTTATTGAATGGCGGTTTGATGAGCCAATAAATCAGATGAATTTAGAGAATAAAATAAAAAATATTGAGGTGGAATGTGAACAAACTTTTTGAACTATTGATGCAAAACATTTATAATATATTTGATTTATTAACCCCCATAATCTATTGCGACAAAGGCTACAACATTATCCGCAAAACTTTCGGAACACCAGGTAAAATTTTCACTAACTCCGGTATTTGCTTTAAACTTCCTATAATTCAATCTTTTGACAAAGTTAATACAAAACTTCAAGTACATTTTCTTAATGCTCATTCTGTTAAATCAAAGAATGATAAAGTTATCCCGTATAACATTACGATTGATGCACAGGTAGAGTTTAGAATTTTAGACCCAATGGTTATTTATTATATTGATATTGAAGATAACGGCAACCGTGAGCCTATAAGAATTTATGTAGATAATGAAATTCACCTTATTATCAACGAGATTATTCAAGAAGATAATCTAACAGCTTCTCAGATACAAAAGCTGCTTAATCAAAAGCTGGAAGAACGCAACCAACACCCTAAAAACTATCTTGAACAGGCTATTAAAATAGAACGTATTGTCTTGAGTGCTTTTGATTATAACTTGTCTATCAGGCATGCACAGTAAAATTTTACAAAACTTCATGAAAAAATGTAAATATTTCTAATCGTTATATCGTAACGATACAAAAAGCGCTTATAATATAAGTATGAGTGCTTCTGTTGTCTTGCCAGTTAAACCTAAAAGAGTACGGTATAAAGTACCGACTTATAAGAAGTCCGACAAAATAAGAGCCAACATTTTAGCGTTTAAAGGCAATCAAAAGCATATATTCAGGTACAAAACGCTTCAAAAAGTCTACGGGCAGTTAGCAAATGAGTTTTATCATTATCAATTAAAGCTAAATTTGGGGGATATGCGATTATTAAAAGACGGGGTTGTTATACATTTTGATTTTGAATGCACAAAAGACGAAGATAACATATTGCTTGAAATTGACGGCACGCAAAATATGCCTATTGGCGAAAGGCTTAAAATACATATAAGGCTCTTGAGGTTATTAAGACAGGGTGTGAAACTTAAAAAGGCGGTAAAGATTGCTAAACGATAAACAAAAGAAATTCTGTAACGAGTATTTAATAGATTTGAATGCTACACAAGCCGCTATAAGAGCAGGTTATAGCGAAAAAACTGCTAGAAGTATTGCAAACGAAAACCTGACAAAACCTGACATTCAAAAGTATATTCAAGAGTTGCAAGAAGGGATAAAAAAGCGTAATAGAATAACGCAAGATGAAATTTTACAAGATTTAATTGAGGTTAAAAACCGTTGTATGCAGAATGTGCCAGTTATGTATTTTGATAGGGTTGATAAAGAATGGAAACACGAGGGTGCTGATTGTGGCGAACCTTTATATAAATTTGATAGTCAAGGTGCAGTTAAGGCACTTGATTTGATAGCCAAACATATTGGATTTTATGAAATCGATAATACTCAGCAATCAACCTCTATTATTGTTAATAACAATGTTGTTGATGATGTATTGAAAAAACTTAAAGAACTGTAGCTTATGAGAGATTTTTTAGAAGATTTTCCAACAGTTCAAGAACAGGCTGCATTAAAAATTATTTGCGAAAACTCTTTGAAAGCCTTTATTAAAGTAATGCACTATTTTACAACCGGTGCACATTTTACTTTTAAATCATTTCACGATGAAGTTATTGAAAAACTGGAAGCAATTGCAAAATATAAAACAACTAAAAATCTTTTGCTTAATCTCCCCGTTGGCTTTGGTAAATCTCAAATTGTAGAATACTTTATATCATGGACTTTTGCACGTAATAAAAACATCTGCCATCTTTATACTTCTTATTCTGATAAACTTATACAAAAGTTATCCAGTGAAGTTATCGAGATTATAAATAGTGAGCCTTTTATCATTTTATGGGATTACACACTAAAGAAAGACAAAAAAAGCCGTGCAAATTGGAGTATAGACGGTGCTGTTGGTAAAGCAGGCTTGACAGCAGGCTCAATCGGTGGCACAATTACCGGTTTAGATGCAGGAAATCCCGCAGTTGAGGGATTTTGCGGTGCAATGATTATTGATGACCCAATGAAGGCGGGTGATGAGATATATGAAACAAAAAGGGATTTAGTAACTGAATATTTTTCAAGAAAATTAACCACACGTTTAAGACGTTCAGATGTTCCTATTATTCTTGTTATGCAACGCTTACACGAAGAAGATTTAACAGGTTATATAAAAAATCAGGGCAAATTTGGAGCGGGATTAACACAAGAAGAAAAAGACAGGTATAAAGAGGATTGGGATGAAGTTTGCATTAAGGCTTTAGTTGACGAGAAATCTATTTGGGAGGAAAAAGTATCAACAAAAACGCTAATAAACGAGCGTGAGCGTTCCCCGTTGGTATTTTATCCACAAAGGCAGCAAGAGCCTGATGCAAATATCAATACTAAATTTAAAGGTTTAAGATTTATTGATGACAGCGGTTTGATACATAACGGCATAGGACATATTGATAAAGGTTTTGGCGGTGAAGATAGCACGGCATTTACTATTGCAAAACTTGTTAAGGTCGATAATCAAGAACGCATTATTATGTTTGGCAAAAAGTGGAACAAGCATATTGATGATTGTATTGATGAAATTAAGGCTTTTAAAAACAAATATCTTGTTAAAACAATTATTACCGAAAACAATGACGATAAGGGCTACACCGCTAAAAACAACGGATTTACAAGCTATCACGAGCATATGAACAAGCATTACAAGATTATGACTTATTTGTACACAAACTGGCAAGATGTGTATTTTATCAAAGAAACCGATGAGGAATACATTAGGCAAATAAAATTTTATGATGAAAACGCAGCACACGATGACAGCCCTGATAGTGCAGCTTCTGTAATCAGAAAACTAAAAGGCAGAAGCGGGCTTACTGCTTATTCTGATTTGGGGTTGTAATAGCCCGATTTACACATTGTCATAATGAGGATATGGGAAAATTTATCATATCATCAGAGACAGAGATTAATAGAGAAAATGTCGCCGATTGGCTTAGTCAATTTGAGAACGATATAAAACCACAGCTTGAAGAACTAAACAGCTATTACAAAGGCATTGACGACCTCCAAAAAGCAAAAATAAGCAAGAAAAAGCGTATTGATAACAAAATCCATGTCAATCTTGCAAGTATGATTGTAAATAACAGTGTTAATTATTTTATCGGAAAACCAATAAGCTATAAATTTAATGACGGGTTTAACTCTAAAACAATTGAAGAACTGCAAGCGGATGACATTGAAGAAATCGAAAACAAATCACTAGCTAAAGATTGCTCAAAATTTGGAATAGCGTACGAGCTTGTAGGAATCAAAGAAACAAAAGAGCTTTATTATAAACGGCTTGACCCTCTAAAAACTTTTTTAGTTGTAAATGATACTTTGCTTGAAGATAAAATCTGTTTTATCACTTACACAGAGGTTAAAACAAAGACAAAGGAAACTTACAAGCGGGGATATATTTATACAGCTGATTCTATTCAAGAATTTACAGCGCAAAGCAGGATTATTTCTATGGGCGAAACAATCCCCAATGTATTTGGGGTTTTTCCTGTCATCATTTATAAAAACAATGATGAGATGACCGGCGACTATGAAAAAGTTACCGAGATGTTAAGCGCTTACAGCCGTCTTTATTCCTGCTCATTTGATGATTTTGAAAGTATCGCTAATGCATTATTGATTTTTTATAATTTCCGGCTATCGGAGGAAGATAGAAAACAGTTAAACGAAACAAGTGTATTAGGGGTTGAATCCGACTCAGGGGAAAAAGACACAAAAGCCGAGTATATTTATAAAAAGCTGGATGTAAGTTCATTTAAAGAGCTGCGCAATATGATGCGTGAGGATATTTTTGCTATAACCAATGTTGCAGATTTTACAGACGAAAACTTCGGCGGAAATCAATCAGGTATAGCAATTTCTTATAAACTTATAGGTTTTGAAAATCTAAGACTTGATAAAGCGGTTTATTTTAAGCGTGGAATATTAGAGCGTTGGAAATTAATCGGCAAATATACAGTAAATAGCTTTGAAATCAAAAAAGGCGATATTGAACTTACATTCTTTGCTAATATTCCTGAAAATGTCGCACAAGACCTTGAATATGTACAACTTTGGAAAGAGGGAGCAATTTCTCTTGAAACATTGCTTTCAAAAATGGAAACCGTAAAAGATGTTCAAGCAGAGTTAAAACTTTTGGAAGAGGAAGAAAAAAAAGAACTCAAAAAAACAAAAGAAATAATGCAGAATGAGGAAATACCGCAGGCGAATAATAGGAGGTTGAGAGCCTAATGAATATTTATACGCATTCAATGGGAAATGGGGGATCTTCAATATATGGAAGAAGAGCATCAAGGGTATTAAGAAAAAGATATCGGATAGAAGAAATTGCTTTAGCAAAGAATTGTGAAGAATTATTATTTGAGGTGTCGGACTTCGCTTTTAGTCAAAGAACAGTTAAAGTTTATATTGATGGGAAATATTATGATTTTAAGACATTAGAAAGATTAAAATACAAACTTCCCACTAAAAAGAAAAAATTAAACTTTGTACAAAAAGTAAAACAAGTTTTATTAAATTATGACAGAATTAAAGCAAACCATTGAAACGGACATAGAGGAAAACACAGACAGCACGGCTGATTATATGGATAAAATCAATCAGTCGTTTTTTTTAATGCTCAAAAACCCGACAGATAAAGAAATAGAAAAACATAGGAAAATTAGAGATGCGCTTATTTCTTTGTGGCTTGCTTCTCTTTTTAAAGACTTTGAAGAACAGCTTTACAACTCTGCTCAAAAGGGAATCGATGAAGCAGATAAACAATTGAAAGCAAAAAACATTACAGAGGTTAAGGACAAAAATATTACCGTTGATACTTTTGAAAAGCAGGTAAACGACCGACAGGCGGCAGATGTTGAAGATATTACGCTAACGGCTCAAAATATAAAAACAAACTCGGAAAATGTAATAAAACAACTTGGCACAGTGTCTTACGATAATGAAAAAGTTAAAAAGATTAGCGCAGATTTGGCAGCAGACTTAATGCAAAGAGGCATATCATTTTTTTATGACAGGGCAGGGAGAAGGTGGTCTATTGCTGAATACATCAATATGAAAACTATGACCGAAACTATAACCGCTGAGCGATTGGCATTTTTTACCCGCGCTATCCAGTATGGCGTAGATTTGGTTAGGATTGTACATTTAAATATTCACCCGACTTGTGAGCTTTGTGCACCGTTTGAAAATAAGATTTTATCAATCAGAGGCGATACACCTAACTACATGACAATTCAAGAAGCGGAAATGCAAGGCTTGTTTCATCCCCGTTGCGACCATATACCGGAGCAGTTAGAACTTGCCCCAGAAGATAACGGCGAGGAGGGGAAAATAGAACTCAACGAAGCAAACAAGAAACGCTATGAATATAACAAAAAACGTGGAATTTCTAATTATTAAATGCCCGATTTGCAATTTGCCATAATGAACTTAGGTTACTTAACCGTAAAATAAGGAGAAATTATGACAGAACCAAATCCAAACACACCACCTCAAGGCAATCCACAAGAACCGCCAAAAGATGAGGTAAAATTCACGCAGGCAGATTTAGACAAAATCGTACAAAAAAGATTGGGCGAGCAAAAGGCAGCTTTTGATAAGCAGCTTGCAGACCAAAAGGCAGAAGCCGAAAAACAGGCGGAACTCGCAAAATTGTCTGAAATCGACCGCTTAAAAGCTGAAAAAGAAGATGCTTTAGCAAAATATCAGGAAGAAGCTGACAAAAATGCTTTATCAATTCAAAAGGAAAAATTGAGAGAGTATATGACCGAAAAGGAAGTATCACATACTTTTCTTGATTTTTTAATTAAAGAAAAGGATTTAGAAGCTTCAAAGGCTAATGTGGATAACTTCAAAAAAGTGTTTGATGAAACTGTCAAAACAGAAGTAGAAAAGAAAATCCCGAGCCACGTGCCAAATACACAAGGCAACAACGGCAGCGGTAACGGATTGGCTTTAAAAAGCTTCAAGCATTCATTTAACAAATTCAAGTAGGAGAATAAAATATGGCAAACACATTTAATTACGCAGAGAAGTACAGCCCGAATATTATTGAAATTATTAATCAAGGCGCTTTAACTTCACCATTTATTACATCCAATGTAGAATGGACAGGTGCTAAAACTTTCCATTTTACACAGATGAGTACATCAGGCTTTAAAGCTCATTCAAGAAACGGCGGGTGGAATAAAGGCACTATTACGCAAACTGACAAAGATTATACTGTTACGCACGACAGAGATATATCTTTTTTAGTAGATAAGGCTGATGTAGATGAAACAGCAAGAACGGCAGCAGTTGAAAAAGTATCTCAAGTATTTGTGCAAACTCAGCAAATACCAGAGGTTGATTGCTATACCTTCTCAAAAATCGCAGATTACGCACTAAACGGCACAGGACTTGTTAAGGCCCACTCGTTGTCTGATTATACGGCTGATAATGTTTATTCAAACATTGTTAAGCTAATGGGCAGCGGCAAATTAAAATATTACAGACAAAGAGGCTCTTTAGTCGGTTATGTTGTTTCTGAAATTATGGACTTACTCGCGATTTCAAAAGAAAAGACGCTGAACATCAATGATACAACATTAACAGAAGACGGTATTGGTGTTGAAACAAGGATTACTAAGATTAACGGGGTTCCTTTGATTGAAGTAGTTGATACCGAAAGAATGAAAACGCTGTTTGATTGCACTGACGGCTGTGTGCCGGATGATGAGGCTATGGATATTAATATACTATTTGCTTCTGTAGAAACTGTTAAAACTGTTCCTAAAATTTCATCCATTTACTACTTTAACGCAGGGAAGCACACCGAAGGCGATGGCGATTTATATCAAAACCGCTCATTTATGGACACTTTCGTATTCCCTAACGGCATTGACGGAAAAATTGACAGCATTTTAGTCGATATTGACGTTCCTGCTTATGTTACATCTAACACTTATAACACGGGCGATGTTGTGAAACAAAACAACGAAGTTTATAAGGCAAAAGAGGATAGTATCACAGGCGCATTCACAGAATCAAAATGGGATAAAATCTCATAGAAAGGAATTGAAATGAAAAAAGTAAGAAAAGGTAATGTTGTATATAGAATTTATGACGAAAGTAAGCTCGGAGAATATTTAACTGACGGCTACAAGGTAGTTGAAGAAAAAGGAAAAACAAAGCTTGAAACCTCGCTTGATGACATTGACGACATTGAAGAAACTCCGAAGCGCAAGAAGAACTAACAACAACAATTAGAGGGGTAAGACCTTTGCCCCTCTTTTTTTAAAATTATGAATAAATTAATTTATCAAAAAAACAAAAACTTTTGTCTATTTGGCAAAGTCATATTTAAAACATCTGAAACTTATCAAGAGTGGTTTCAGGAAAATGTGAGCGAAGAAACACCGCCAATACAAATTACACAGGATTATTACAACAAGGAATTTAACATTGACGACAATAACAATAAATGATATAGACTACAACTCATACGCAAGCGTTGAAGAAGCTGACCAGTATTTGAATGTTAAATACGGCTCTAACTGGTCCACTTATGACGAGGATAAAAAGGCAAAATTGCTTGTCAATGCGACTCGCGAGATTGATAAAAAGGATTATCAGGGAGTTAAAGTTGATGAAGCACAGCCTTTAAAATTCCCCCGCTTAATTGCAGGTGTTGAAACAGATGAAAACCTTGTTAAACAGGCTTGTATTGAGCTTGCGGATAATTTAGCGTTGACTTCTTCATCTTCTGGCAGCGGAACTGCTAACCTGCAAGCGATTAAATCAATGAAAGTCGGCGATACTGATATAACATTTAAAGATGATGCAGTGCTAGAAGACCCTGCAACAGTTGCAAGCGGCGTGATTGATGATTTATTAAAACCTTATTTAAAGGGGAATGCGGAAGTATGGCTGTAAATTGTTATATTAAATACGAAAAAGGCGAGGTTTCTTCAAAAAATTTAGCAAAGTTTTTAAAAAATCTTGAGAAACATAATACTACCATTGGAATACATAAAGACGATGGGGCAAAAGTAGTGGGTAAAGACGGCTTTACTCTGATTAAGAATGCTTGCATTCAGGAATTTGGGAACACTCAAACCGTTCAAGAAACACGCAGGTTTAAAAGTCCGAGTACCGAAAAATGGTTTTATCTTAAAGCGGGTACAGAAATTGAAATACCTAAACGGCCTTTTGTACGGATTTTTAACAGAAAAAGTGAAAAAGATATTTTAACGGAAACTTTCAAATATTATGTCGCAAAAGGTGAAAAAACAGGCGACTGGCAAGAGGTTTACGACAAAATCGGAAAACTTGCAGAATTGAGAATGAAAGAAAGAATTGCAGGACAGGAGATTAAACCGGAAAATGCTGAAATGACAATAGAATACAAAGGCAGCAGTACCCCTCTTATACAGCACGGCGATTTATACTATGCAATCAAACACGAGGTGCATTGATGATAAACACGCTTATTTCTCAAATCGACCACGAAAATATTTTGGTTAAAAGATATGTTGACGATGTATCAACTGAAATCGGTACTTTTCAAGTGTCCGTACAGGGTTTAAGAAGTTCGGTCAAAATTCAGGGGTATGCACTAGATAAATCTTTGTCGGGTGACGCTATTGATTCCATTTTTATTATGTACTCTCAAAATGTTGATATTAAAGCAGGAGATATTATTCAAAGAATTGAACGGGATAATGCTTTTTATGAGGTTGCAGCCTCTGAACCTAAAGGAGTAGGCACTATTATGGAACAGAGAGAAAGCATTATAAAAAAGGTTAATGATGATGAATAGTGTAACTGATACAATTAAAAATAAAATAAAAGAATTTGTTACTTTAAATCTTCCTAAAGATTTTAAAACAGTTTACTGGTCTGCCCAAAAGTTTGAAATGCCTAAAAAACCTTTTTGTCTTTTAACTTGGGTGTCTGATAGCGAAGATTTAAGGTCGAGTGAGAGGCAGTTACCTAATTCTTTAACCAAAGAGCACAGGGAATATAAAACAGGTACAATCACAATCGCGCTCTATGTTGACGGGCTTAAAACTAAAGGGCACAATCTTGAAGAAAGAGAAAAACTTGCGCAAAATTCTTTAGAAAATTTGCGTACTCAATTTCAACTGTTAAAAACAACAAATTTATTTAGAAAAGTTTGTGCGATAAATAACACCTCTGGAATACGCCCGCTTGATGAGGCGGTGTCAGGCGGCTACACCTACCGCCGTGAGTTTGATTTAACTATTGGATACGATATTGTTTATCATTACGATTTGCCCGTTTCTCACGCTGTTAATATTGATTTAGATAATGATATACATTTTGAAATAACGGAGGACGATATTAAATGACAGGAATCCCAATAGATTGGCTTTTAAGGGTCGGTTTTACCCAAGCACAAGTAACTGATATCAGTGCATTCTTTAGAAATGTTGGCTATGCCGCAAAATTTACGGCTGATGATTTGGTTACAGGTGTAAATGTATCAGCAAATAAAATTTTTCAAATTTCAAGTTATGATGCCTTAAAAACTATTTTTAAATCCGACACACAGTTTTTTAAAGATATTGAAGCTATGTTTAATCAAAAAACAAATTCAACTCAAGATCAATCAAAACTAAATAATGTGGTGGTGTATCAGGTTACAGAAACTGATTATGAAAAAGCAGTTGATAATTTTGTTAAAGTTAATGCAAACTGGGCGCAGTTGGTTATTGATAGCAGAGATGTAACAGATATTTCAAAAGCAGCTCCAAAGGCTTTATCAAATAACAGATTATTGGTTGCTCAAACAAGTGATGAAACCATTAAAAATAATACAGAAGACAATATTGCAGAGTTATTAAACAAACAGAAAAACAGTAATGTTATTATTCTTTATCACGCAGACGATACAGAGGGTTTGGCTGCTGCAAGTGCTTCTATTATGGCCCAATCTCAATTAGGATTACTTGATATTGTTTATGCTACCGCAACGGGAATAACTCCACAGGATTATGACAGCACCACAATGACAAACCTTAAAAACTTAAATGTTGGCTTTTACAGCGAAGTTAATCCAATTAACGGCGGAGGGGTTTCACAGTATGCCAGCCCAATTATTTACGCTATGAATAATGCTTCAGGAGAAGATATCAAACAAAAATACACTAAATTCTCACTTGAATTTTTAATGAAAGCCCGTTCTATTGATTTCTTAAAGAAGAGAAAACCTTATGAAGATATGTCCGCTAAAATTTTAGACAGTATGCTATCAGGAATTTTTATTGAGGGGCAAAGACCAAATGGAGCAGGACAAAGACTAATCAAGCAAAATACGGTTAATTCGGATGGCGCTGAAATCAAAGGTTTTGACTTGGCGGTTGGAAAGCCAAGCGACTTAGAAGAAACCGCACCGACTTTATATAATTCTGAAACATATCCAGTTACAGCTTACGCAAGAGATGCAAAAACAGGTAAAGAAATTGAAATAAATATCAATATCGACCCGACAGCATCAGAGTTAGCCTCAATGGAAAGCTTATTAGGAAAGGCGGCATAAAATGAGCGAATTTAGAAAGCAATATAGAAACGCAATATTAAACGGTGTGGCGATTACAAACTACGGTGAAACCGTTTGCGAAGAAACATACAGCGGGGATTTTGTTGAACAGCGTGCAGGGGCGCAGGGTGATGTTATAACTGTGGTAAACCACGGTGCAGACAAAATGCGTCATTTTAGGCATACTGTTCACTTTGACAGCCCGATATTTGCGCAGTTGAGGCTATGGGGCAAAAATGCAACGCGTTTGACTTATCAGCTTACGGATGATAACACAGGTGAAAAACTGACCTCAACCACTGCTTATGTTGGCAATATTAACAGCATTAACGACGATCAGGACAGAGAATTTACTGTTTATTGCGAGGATTTAGTATAATGGCAAAAGAATTTACCATTGAATATGGAAACAATAAATACACAAGAAACGCACTAACGGGCGAAGCCTTGACAACCCTAGCCCTTGTATTTCAATTAAAATTCGCCTGCTTTACTTCAACCGGCTTTGATATTATGACATTCAGAGATACGGATTCTTTCGGTCGCCATCAATGTATTAAAGATATTTTTGCAGTTGATGAGTGGAAGTGGTTAATTAATGAGATTATTTATAACGACAGCTACCCTATAGCAGTTAATGGCAAATTTTTAGACAGAACAGAAACAGAAGAACACTTTGCGGGTGATGTATTAAAGCTTATGACCGTAACCTATAAAATGGCGGTAGAAAATATGGGGGAGCGCTCCGCCTTTATGGCGAGTTTGAACGGATTTACAAAAAATATCGCAGGGTCTTTGTCAGAACTAGTAAAGACATACAGCGAAGATGTAGCTCAGTCAGTGAACTTATTCGCAAAAGCCCAAAACTCGAAGAAGCCCGAACAAAAGCGCAGGAGCAAATAGTTAAATTTGCAATATTTTTTGCTCAATCCAAAGTGCCAAAGACAGAAGAAGAAATAAACAAAATGGATACTACAAAATTCATTATGTATTATGAGGAGCTTGTAAGACAGGCGGACGAGCAACTAAAGGCTATGGAAACTAAAAAATAAACTCTTTTAACAATTCATACAATGGTGCAACAATAACCATAGCAATCATCATAACAAAAATAAGCGTGCATATTGGAGTTCTTTTTAAAACTTTTCTTAGAGATATTTCAAGCCTCCAAACTGCTCTAAATAATCTTTGTTGTTCTTGTTCTATTGTAGCCATAATTAAAATTCCTTTTCTTTAATTATACCAAAAATACCCGATTTCAACATTGCTACACTTAAATTATGGCAACATACTTAGATGAACTTGTGCAAAAAATAGTAACAAAAGCAGACTTAAAAGGTTTTGACGATTTAGAGCGCAAGCAAAAGCGTGCAATAAAATCAAATGATTTACTTGCAAAATCTTTTCGCCGTGCCTTTGGCATTTTCTTTGGTATTCAGGGGGTAAGAAGTGTTATCAAAACAACACGAGAAATTGACCTTTTGCAGCGTTCTATACAAGGATTAACAGGTACGGCGGACGATTGGCAATATTTAAGACGTGAGGCATATAGAACAGGTACAGACCTTACAAAAGCTGCACAGGCATATAAGAACTTTTATTCTGCCGCAAATATGGCGGGATTTCAAAAACCGCAAATACAGAGTATGTTTTCAGATGTTTTAGTTGCGGGGCGTGGGATTGGTGCTAACCAACAGCAAATTGGTGCTGCTTTGTTGGCATTAGAACAAATGCTTTCAAAAGGTAAGGTATCAATGGAAGAACTCCGCCGTCAAATGGGTAATGCTTTGCCGGGTTCTTTTGAAATAGCTGCAAAATCTATGGGTGTAACCACACAGGAATTTAACAAACTTCTTGAGGCTGGGCTTGACGCCAACGAATTTGTACCTAGATTTACAGCAATGTTAAAACAGGAATTAGGAAAAGGGTTTGAGGCAAATATTAAATCATTAGATTTTGCGCTTGTAAATTTAAATACAGCTTGGATGGAGTTTCAAGCAAATATTTTGCAGGGTGAAGCTGGCGAAGCGTTAGCTCAGCTTGTAAGGGATATTACAAAGATTTTGAGAAGTCAGGGGCTTTTGCAATTTATTAAATTAATTAGTAAAGGTTTGGCGGTTATTATTAAAAATATAAGGTTAATCATTACTTTATTTGGAATAAAAGTAATTTTTAATACAATAAGGGCATTAAAAGCTTTGCATTGGGCGATATTGGATATTGCTACAAGTACAGGTGTTGCAAGTGCTGCTACAGAGGCTTTAGCAATGAGCTATGCAATGATGACAAGCGGACAAATATTATCAGGAATAAAATTGCTATCAAAAGCTTTATGGGCAATGAGTTTGCCATTATTAAAATTAAGTACAGTTCTTGCGGGCGTTGTATCTTGGTTTTTAATTTTACAGGATTTATGGCTAACTTTTACTGATAAAGATGCTGATACAATGACACGCAGATTTATGGATGCCCAAAAAACAAAACAAAATTTAGCAATAAATACAATAAAACCTTTAACATCAGAAGAAAAAGATATAGCTGTTAAATCATTGAGAGCGCAGGGAAAACAACCATTCTTTAAGCAAAACAAAGAAGGCTTATGGGAATTGCAAGAAATAAAAGACAATTTTATTCCTAATACAACAATTTCAGCACCTTCGGGCGGTTTATTTAATAGTAATAGTACAAGTACAAAGGGGCAGACAAATAACCTTACAATCAATATTACAGCTCCAAATTCACAACCAGAAGTTATAGCTGCAAATGTAGAAGATGTTTTACAAAAATTCTTTACAAAATATGAAATGGGATATGCTTAATTATTTTTGACAATAATAAGAATACAATATGTCGGGCATTGTATCAGGGACTATTATTTCATTGACAAATGAATTATATGTGCTGTCAATTGGATTGGAATTTTTGTCATAAATATGAGTGACTAAAATACTAAATGTTTTGTTCGGACAGCTTATTTCCCAATTTTGTAGAACATAATTTGAGTCTTTGACGTTAGCAGGGTAAAATTTAGAGCCGTTAATAATTTTTACCCAAAAATTCATTGACGCAGTTTTAACGTTTGGAGTAACACTATCAGTATTTAAATAAAATTTGTCTAATAATTCTATATATGAATCTTTAGAAAAAGACGCCAAAGGCAAAAACAATATTAAAAATACAATTAAAAATTTTTTCATAACAACTCCTTTTGCCCTACTATAACATAAATATCCCGATTTCAAAATTATTAAAATATAAATATGACCTATGCACAAATTATATTACCATATGAGCCAAAAAAAACAGATGTAAACTCCGACCCGAAGACAAAACAATCGTTAAAGGGTAAACTTACTTCTGCTTTAAAAAATGCGCCTAATACGATTAAAGGCGCGATTCAAAATCCGGGTGCAACATTTGCTGATTTAGGCAAATATATGCAAACTGCCGAAAATATGACCTGTAAATTTTCGGCTATTGGTTTGGCTCAACTTATGGCGGACGGTAAAATAACTAATCAGGCAGCATTAGACTATTTGTTTTTAGGCTTTGCCCCAGCACTTGACAAGCAGGCTGTTGCTATGGGTTATAGCGGTGTTACCCAGATGAAAGATGCTATGCTGAACGGTTCAATCAATGTAGGCAGCTTTGTAAGCGGGTTTTCTAAAGTTTTAAAAGGTGGGATAGATTATGCAAACACGCAAAAATCAAAGCAAGAGCAAAAAACAAACAATATTTTAGAAATTGATGTTGTATTTAATCATAATGAAACCTATCAATCAGAAGCTCCGGATAGACGTGTTGAAAACGGGATGAGTTTTCAAGAAGTTTTACACAACTTACCTGAGATATTAAGTATAGATTGTGGGTTGCAAGACGGCAGAAGATATACAAATCAAGAATTTAAAGGCTATTTAACAGCTTTAAGAGAAAGCAAAATGGTATTTGATATAGTTATCGGTGATGAAAACTTGCAAAATGTAGTTTTGCAAAATTTTACCCCTGCTGTTAATGGCGCAATAAGCGGATTGGATTATACGCTTGAACTTAAAAAAGTCCATATCGGAAGCGTTGAGCTAACTCCGATAACCATAGGAAAAGCACCGCAAAGGGTTTCCGATAGTACTATCGGAAATAATGCAGGTGGAATTGGAGATGTTAATACACCAAATACAGTTAATAATCCTGCTAATCCAAATAATAACTTAACCCCGAATAAAAAAATATCAATGTGGGCTCATTTGAGTGATTTGGGTGATGGCAATGTGGCTAAAGGCGTTGGCAAATGGTTTGGGGGTGAAGAATAATGCAAATTTTACAGCTTGGGAATAGTTTTAAAAACAACCCAAATATTTCATCAACAGTCACCCTTGACGACCGCCTATTCAACTTCACTGTCAAATGGAACGATTACGACAATACCGCGTATCTTTGGCTTTATGACGCGGATATGCAGCCGATTGTTTTGGGTAGAGCCTTAGTCAACGGTTTAAAAATTAGAACAGACAGACGATTATTACCGCAGGATTTGAGGTTTGTACATTTGAACGGTGAAACTTATGATCCTGATTTAGACACAATCGGCGAGGAGTTCGGGTTTATTTATGGTAGTTGAAGCAGAAGAAACATTAGTATTAAAAACAGGAGTGGCGGTTAGTTCTGTTAATCCTGATTTGAATTTTCGCTTGCGGCTTGATATAGGCGGGGCTAACATCCGTATTGCCGACAATCTTAAGGAAGATAAAGAAACAGGGCGGTTTTGGGTTGACCGTGAAAGCGGTCTTGATATGGACTTTGATATAGTAAAAACCGATGACGGCGCGCCGAATGAAAGCACAATTACTATATGGAATTTATCAGAAAACACCTATACAAACATAATGAATAATGCTGATGCGTTTGAACTTTATGCAGCGTGGAGCAATGACGAATATGCTTTAATGTTTAGAGGGTATCCATTGAAAGCCCTTAAAAAAGCTAAAGGCACTATTTTAACCTCAAATCAAGGTTTTTTAAAGCAGGACGCAAACGCAGGGCGCAGAGGACAGAACGACTTAGAAACCGTTATCACGCTTATTGACGGTTTATCAGAATACAAAGACTCCAGAATGGATAAAACCTACTACGGTACTGTATCAACAGAAACCATACTAAAAGATTGCATTGAAACTTTTGGCATTCCGGTTGGGACAATCGCAGATATTAAGCATAAAGACATTATGGGCAGACAGTATCGCGAAAAATCCGTAAATGTCTTAAATGGACTTGCACAGCTGCTTGGTTTTAAATGGAAAATAATCAACGGGATGTTTTATATCTTTACGCAAGAAGAACCGGAAGAAGTTTACGGAATTACCTTAAACAGCGATAACTCAAGTACACCTGAAAGGCAAAACGATAATTTTAGGACAAAAACTAAAACTATTCAAAAAGCCAACAAGAAAAAGGGCATTGCCGGCATAAAGGAAACAGAAATTATAAAAACCTATAACGGTTATATGATAAAAACAAGACTTTTGCCGTTTTTAAATCCGGGCACGTGGGCTTTTTGTGATTTTGGTACACGCTTGCAGGGGACAAAGTATATTTACAAAGTAAGGCACAGAGGCAACAACTACGGTACAGTTGCAGAAACGGAGATTTACTGTGTTTGAAGAAAATAACAGCTACAACGCTTTTGATAAAATCATACAGGCTCTAAAAGAAAGTATAAATTGTTCCCTGCCCTGTCAGGTGAAAAAGGTTTATGGCAATTATGTTGATGTGCTTGTGTTTCGTAATGATGAGATTCTTGACGGAATAGCCCCGAATGTACCTATAAAACGGGATGAAACAAAAAGAGCTTATATCTTTTTAGGTATAAAAGAGGGTGATTACGGTACAATCCGCTATTATGACAAATCTATTGAAGCCTACAAAAAAGGCGATACAAATTATAACGGTGATGATAGATGTCATAATCTGAATGACGGTTGCTTTGAACTCGGGTTTATTCCTGATAATGAGGCGTTTATTTATCCAACTAATGCCGATATAGAAATCGGGCTAAAAGACGGCAGTGCAAAGGTTAATATCACAAACGGCAATATAACCATAACGGGCGGTTCTATCACTATAACAGGCTCAAGCGTTAGTTTAGGCTCAAATACCACAATAGACGGTAAATTGTTTTTAGAACACACCCACTCAAACGGCAATCAAGGCAATCCGACAGGGGGAGTGATTTAAAAAAGCCCGATTTTAAATCTGCAATACTTGAGTTATGAAAGATTTAAAATTAACAGACAACAACCGCATATCATTCAAAAACGGTGATTTTGAAACCGTAGAGGGTGAAAACCGTATAAAACAGCATATTAAAACTGGCATTAAAATCCTGCTCGGTGATTGGATTTTGGATTACCGCAAAGGCGTTGATATCATAGGCGGTTTGCGTGCTTATCTCGATATTTTAAAAGCACAGATAAAATCTGCAATAAATGAAGTTTTTGGTGTTGACAGAGTTTTAAAATTTTCTTTTGATGATAGCGAAGAAGTGTATAAAGTTAAAGCCACTGTTTTATCTGGCGGTCAGACATTTGACGTGGAGGGTGTAACCGGTGCAGTATAATTCAAAAGGTTTAACACCTGATACTTTAGAGGATTTTTTAAGAACGTGGACGGCTGAAATGCAGCCGACTTTTGGTAATGATTTTCAGATTACTAAAGAAAGTACTATAGGTAATATCTGCACCGTTTCAAGCCTTGTTGCTATGGATTACGAGCAGGAGCTTTTATTTCGTGATAAAAATATGAATCCAAATACTGCAGAGGATGAATATCAAGATGCGCTTTATAAGCTGATTGGTTTAGAACGCACTTATGCAACCTATACGGTTGTTCAAAGAACAGTCGAGGGAACGCCCAACACAGTAGCAGCTAAAGGCTCAATTTTATTTAGAAATAAATCAACTCAAGACCAGTTTAAGCTTAATGATGATTGCCAGATTGGCGAAAACGGCAAAGGAGTTGGCTCATTTACAGCAGAAGAGTTAGGGGCAATTGATTTACCCGATGAGGCATTATGCGAGATTATAACAGCACCGGCTAATGTTGTCGGGGTATATTATTCAAGCGGCAATCAAATCGAAATCGGGCAGGATTATCAGGATAACGCGCAATTTCGCTATGAATGGGAGCAAACACAATCCCTTGCCAATTCTGACACAGAGGGCGGGATTAAAAAATATTTGCTTCCTTATGCGATTGATAAAAGTGCAAAAAATATTAATGTAAGGCAAAACCGAAACACGCCAAAATATAGCGATGTGCCGCTTCATTCAATGAATATTGTTATAAGTTCTGCTTATGATGATGAAACAATTGCAGGGGTGATTTTTAAGCACCTGAAAGACGGCATAGGGCTTGTCGGCTCGATTTCAATAGAGCTTGAAGACAGCGAAGGCAGCAAGGAAACAATTAAGTTTTCCCGCACACAATTAGTTGATATTGATTTTAAGGTTCAGGTTGCTTTAAATGACAATGTTTATTTATCGCAGGTTAAAACAAATATTGAAAATGCGATTAAAAATAATTTTAATCCAAAAATGGATGATGATATTGTCGCAAATAAGTATATTCAATTTGTTGATGCAGTAGAAGGGGTTGATTATACAAAATCAATAAAAGTAAGCAAAAACGGCTTAGATTGGCTTGATGTAATTGAAATCTCAGACATTGAAAAGGGCGAGATAGGGGAAATCAATGTTACTGAATGATTATTACATTAAAATGCAGGAATACTCAATATCTCAATTAAGGGCAAACCCTGATTATCTTTTGTTTTGCAAGTGTATCGGAAATGATTACAATAATTTGCAAAAAGTATCAGAGTATTTGCTTGATATGGCAAATATTGATAAAGCCGAGGGGAAATATCTTGATTATATCGGCTGGCTTGTAGGAACGACACGCAGTTACTTTAACTTAGCCCGCTTTTTTAGCGTAAATAATGATGATGTCAATGCCGTTAAATATTTTTGGTTCAAAAATCAAACAATAGGTCAGACCGCTGATTTATCTAATGAATTATTCAGAAGAAGAATTTACGCAAAGATAGGCTATAACACGACAAAAGGCACACGAGAAAATAATATTTACATTATAAAAAATATGAGTTTTGCAGATAAGGTGTTGATTGAGAAAGTTGAGCCTATGGTTCTTGATATTACCCTGATTGGGGATAACATCATACAAACGAACACTCTGCTTGATGATATCACAGATATTTTAGGAACTGGTGTAGGAATAAGACATTTAAACATACAAGGAGCGGCGGATGGACAAACCAACGAAACCAACGAACTTGCTGCCTGAGAGTTTTGGCGGGGAAAAAGAGAATTTCGATACAAATAAAATCGCAAACGGTTATGAGACTGATGTACCCGATATTTTAGGTGGTGCGAATCTTAACTATCTTTTAGATGCGGCTGGCAAAAACCTAAAATATGCGAATACGATTGTAGATTATATAAATGATATTCCGGTAAACAATTCAATAATTACCGATGCAAATAACAAGCTGAAATATACGCAGTATGATTGCAGGGTTTATAAATCTACGGAAACCTACGGGCTAAATGAGTGGGTGACGGGGATTGTTGGCGAGAAAAAGAGTATATATCAATCTTTAATAGCTGCGAATACCGGCAATCCTCTAACCGATACAACAAAATGGCAGAAAGTAGAACTCGGTGGCGGAACCGGCCTTCCTCTCCTCTCCATCCGCCCAGCATTTTACGCTGATGAGTCACTAGGCTTAGATTACTATCTCAACGGACAGCTGTTGACTGTTAACGCAAACTTACAGGGTGCGGTTAATGAGTTGAAGAAACTTAAAGCGATAAGACCTAGTTTATTTTGCACAGAGGAAGAATGGCAGGCCGAAAAAGAGGCGAGCGACCACGGGCAAGTTGGTAAGTTTGTACTTAATGAAACCGCAGGCACTTTAAGGCTTCCTGCTGTTATTAATATTCAGGGCGTATTTGATTTGCAGAACGCTGGCTTGTTGGTAGAAGCTGGGTTGCCGAATATAACAGGGGGAACTATTAACGGGTGGGTTATTGGTTCTGATAGGCCTATTGGTGCAATAAATGCTTACGTAGTAGATACAGGAGTTGCTGGAGCATCTCAAACAAATACCCATCAGGCAGGATTTTCTATTGACGCCTCACATTCCAACCCAATCTACGGCAACAATACTACCGTTCAGGAAGAAGCAATCCAATACCCGTGTGTTATCCGCCTTGCAACCGGTCAAGAAACAGAAGTTAACATCAGAAACGACATTGAGTCTCTTAACCCGTATACTTTATTTGATGCTAAATATTCAGAGGCTAAGCAATATAATGCAAGCTGGGTATTAGGCGGTTCTACCCTTTCAAAAAGTGTGTATCCGACAGCTTATGAAGCTGCTCTTGTTGAGTACAATTCGGAAATTGCAGACGGTACAACTGTTGAACTGCCATCAGGTGGAAGTTACACAAAACGCGGGGTAAGTGGTGGGGTTACAGTTAAGTTATCAACTGATGAAACTGTGACAGAGTATGATTGGAAGCTGGACACAGTGGCAGAAATATTGACAGTGCCAACTTTAAATGGTAGTGAGGACTTGTTAAGTGATAGATATGATGACTTAGAGCTAAAAGCTAGTGGTTCAACTTATACCGCTCCTGCGAATGGGTGGTTTTGGATACAAAAACTTTCTTCAAGTACAGGTCAGTATTTAACTCCAGTAATAAAAGACTCAAATGGAAATATCAAATATACATTAACGTCACAACCTACAGCAGCTGGGTATGACGCCGAAATTCTTGCCCCTGTATCAAAAGGTGATGTTATAAGTATTGGTTATAGTGTGGGCGGTGCCACTAAATCTTTTAGATTTATCTATGCTAAAAGCAATGGTTCGCTATACTTCTTAGTAGCTTCTGTAGCTCAGAATGCGCCATTGGCTAATCTGGGAAGGATTGAGGAAACAAAGGTAGACAAAAACAGCTCTTGGGGATTTCCTAGTAATAGGTATATTGATTTAGAACTTGGGGCTAGTGGTTCTACTTATACGGCTCCTGCGAATGGGTGGTATTACTTACAAAAAAAAACTGGTGCAGACAATCAATATAGTGTCATCTTTGCTTTAAAAGATGGGGAAACAACGGGAGAAACGATAGAGGCAATCGAGTATGGGGCGATTGAATGGACGCCTCGAGGTAACAATGGTAATGCGATTATGCTTAAAGTACCTAAAGGTAAAAAAGTAGTAATTAATTATAGCTTAACTGGGGCAACTGAATTATTTAGATTTATCTACGCAGAAGGGAGTAATTAACTATGTATTTAGGTTATAAAGACGAAAAAATAAAATTCTACACAGAACAGCCACTAGATACTACTCTTTATAGTATTGATAGAATTGAAGAAACTGACGAAGAGTATGTTTTGGACGGCGAACAATACATTTTAAAAGACGAAGCTTGGGAAGAAAAACAAGCACAAAAAGAAGCGGAACGCATAGCAATGTTAAATCTTACTGCTGCGGATGTTGAACGTGCTATTTACAAGGCCAAAGGAATAGACTTTGATGATGTTATTGCTCTTGTTGAAGCGCAAGCACTATCAGAAGAAACACCGGCAATTGATATTAAGGCGTTAAAAATAGAACTGAAAGCTAATAACTTCTACCGCGGCAATCCGTATATAGATGTAGTTGGAACTCTTCTCGGATTTACAAAAGAACAGCTGGATGAATTTTTTGAAACAAATGATTACAGGTATCTAACAAACTGTACAATTACAATTAATCCAACACCCGCAGAAGCTGTTGTTACAATCAATGGCGTAAAACAAATGAGCATAACAGTACCTTACGGCAGTGAAGTTTACTATATAGTAACGGCAGAAGGATATAAAGAACAGTCAGGCACAGTTATTGTAGTGGAAAGTGAGACATTTGGTGTAGTACTGGAAGAGGTAGAAAATGAAAATACAGCCGATACAGCAGAGTAACCCATCTTTCGGGGTACATATAGTGACTAGAACAACCAGTTATGGTAATAGGGCAACAGGTCTGTTGAAAAATTGCAAGCTTGATGTCTATACAGTAACAGAAAACGGGGAGCTTACACAAAAACTATACTACTTATCTGACAAACTGGGTAACTGGGTTAAGTCTAAGCTCAAGTTTTATAAAGGAAACAAAGTATACAAAGTCATAAGGAGTGAAAACAATGCTTAAATGGATGCGTAAAAAAATCTTAGAGGGGATTGTTAAGAATATCCTCCTAGAACTTCCGGAACTGAAAGAAAAAGCTTTAATACTGTTTGAAGAAAAAAAGGATTTATTCATTGAAAAAGCAAAAGAAGCAATCAAAGAAAAACTTTTGGAGCTTGTTAAAAAACTTTAGGATAACACCAAAAGGGTTTAGTTTTAAGTTTACGTGGAGATTTTAGAAGTATATGGGCAAGTTTTTAACAGCAGCAGCAAGAATAGCACAACTTCCGCAGAAAGGAATGTATAAACTCATTGATAATGAACTCTTTCAGGATGATGACGGAAATATTTATCTTGCTTGGAGAGGATTCACAACTGATAACTTTACGTGGATAAATTCTGCTGACTGGGATATAAGATGTGCTCACGGGCACGATGTCGGATGTAAGTATCATCAAGTGGTGCGAGTTAAGTTAAATAAAAAGCAACTACAAATGTTGAGATATTTGAGGGTACATAAAGACAAAATTGTATGTGAAAATATAGCACCTAAATTTTTGGAGGTTGTAGATGTTTCAGGTCATTGGATTAATAACTTTTTTTATAGAATGCTTAAAGCTGCAGATTGCCCTAAAACGCCTAAATATATACAAATCTTGTATCGGTGCGGGGTTGCGTTTAATTTTGGGTGGTTTAAAAGCGGGAAAGAAAAGATTGATTTAAAAAATTTATATGAAAAATAAAGTAAAAAAATACTTAAAGAATTTGTACCAAACTAAACAAACACAAAAAATAAGAGCTTTAGCCAATCATCCTGACCTAAACGAAGATGAAAAATGGTTAATCATATATACTTTTGCTGAAGACAGAATGGTGGCAAATACCGCGAACAAATTAAATGTTTCTGAACGCAAATTTTATAATATTCAAGATTCAGCTCTGATTAAGCTTTATTATATTATTTTCAAATAAAAACTGTACAGTTTTAATTAAAAAAATCCTTCATAATAAAAATATGGAGGATTTATTCTTATGATGAATTACGGAATGTATCCAAGCTATTATCAGCCGATGTTTAATGCACAACAGCGAATACAACAGTATGAACAGATGATGCCGCAAGTTCAACAGCCGGCACAGCAAGCCCCCCAGCAGCAAGCCGCTACTCAAATATTACAGACAATTCCTGTTAGCACTATTGAAGAGGCAAAAGCGTATATTGTTGATGCGTTTGGAACTCCAACATTATTTTACAATGCCGGTAAAAATGAAATTTACTTAAAAAAGACAAATAAACAAACTGCAGAAGCTGAATTTTTTGTATTTACAAAGCAGGAACAGCCGTTAAACGAGGTTAAAGACGAAAAGAGTATAAATACATACGAAAAAGATTTTAAAACGCTTAATGACAAAATAGACGGTTTTGCAAGAAAGATTGACGGTTTATATTCTCTATTGCAAGAAAAACCGCAAGAAATAGAAAATAAAGGGGGTAAAAATGCTAAATAACCCTATGCAGCTTATAGGTATGATGCAAAACTCCAAAAATCCTATGATGATGCTTCAGCAATTAATGGGCAATCATCCGCAGTATAGACAAATTATGCAGGTTATTCAGGGTAAAAATCCTCAACAACTTGAACAATATACAAGAAATCTTGCAAAAAATCAAGGGATTGATTTAAACCAATTAGCAAGTCAATTCGGATTGAAAATATAATACCCTCACGTTTGAGGATGTTACCGCCAAGATGGCGTGATTTACCGCTTAGCTGTATGTAAACACTACGAGCGAGGGCGTGACTAAAAGTAGTACACACAGTAAAAGAAAGAGGTAAACAATGGAAAAAGAACCATTATCAGCAGCGGACATCGCGGCAGTTACCGATAGACGTGACGGTTACGGCTACGGTGACGGTTATGGCTTTGGTGGCGGAGCGTGGATTTGGGTAATTCTTCTTTTTGCTATTTTTGGCTTTGGAAACAATGGCTGGGGCAGAAATGGCAACGGTTTAACCCAAATAGAATTGCAGCAAGGTTTTGACACTCAGTCAGTATTAAGAAAACTTGACGGAATCAGTAACGGACTTTGTGACGGTTTTTATGCTCAAAACACAACTATGCTTCAAGGCTTTAACGGTCTTGGCAGAGAAGTTTTGCAGAACCGTTTTGAAGATGCTAAATGTTGCTATGAAACAAACAGAAACATTGATGCAGTACGTTATGAAGCAGCGCAAAACACTTGTGCAATAACAACAAACGCTACTGCTAACACGCAAAAAATATTAGACAAATTATGCAGTATGGAAATGAATGCAAAAGACCAGAGAATCGCAGATTTAACTACTGGTCTTCAATCTGCAAATTTCCAACTTTCACAACAGGCTCAAAGTGCTAATATTATTAACACTTTAAGACCTTGCCCTATACCTGCATATATAACTTGCTCACCTTATCAGGCTGCAAATTATTATAATGCATACGGATGCGGAGGTTGTGGCAACTTTGCGTAATTTGTCGGAAGTAAGAGGGTTTAAAAACCCTCTTACTCTCCAAAATATATAACTTATGGAGAAACAAAAATGTGTAATTGCAAAAATAATACTCACTGCGTAGAAAATGTTACGGTAACAGAGACAAATGTCGCCTTAACCGTTACAAATTCAACAAATATAAGCTCATTAGAATGTTTTAATTTAAAAGTTAACGGTTGCATTTCAAACCGTGTATCAGGTGCGCCGTTGCCTGTTCAAGTTATTGTAAACGGTACAGCCGTCAGCCTTTTAAATAAATATTCTTTACAAATTTTAAGTAACCATATACCAAGAAGGTCAAGAGGTGCTTACGTTGTGCCGCCAAATAACGACACTCCTTACGTAATTCTGTTTGATACTCCTTGTTGCAAATGCAATGCTTAAATGGAGGGCATTTATGAATAAAGTAATAAACAAATACAATTCTTTAAAGAAAAAATACCCGAATATCGCAGAAGATATGATGATGATTTTCTTTGAAAAAATGGAAGATATAGCATACGAAGCATTAACCGAGTACGAATGCGAACAGGAATACGGTTGCCACATCGGCACAGCTGAAATGTATGAGGAAGCTGTTGACTTGTTTGAGTGGGTAGGCGATAAAGGCGACGGTGCAAAGTGGAGCGTTGAAGATGTTGCTCGTTTATCCGAAATCGATTTTGATAAAAAAGAATATACAAAATATGATTATGCTTATGTTGTAAATATGCTCTATTCTGATTATTGCAATGTAATAACAGAATCGAGAGATTATTTAAAGATGGCTAAGAATTATCTTGAAGATCCCGATTATTGCGGCGAAGCTTCTGAGAGGGCATATCATAATGCTAAAAAACGTATTAAGTATAGCAAGGAAGAAAAATAAATAACTCCTAAATTCCAAAAGAAGCCCGTTATTGGGCTTCTTTTATCTGACATCGTTTTTCGATAGCTCAAAGTGTATATCCCATACAGGCTTATTGGTTTTTAAATCTGTATTTGTGCCATTTTTTAATAAATTAATATCTTTTATTATGCCGGCACACATATTTTCACTATCCATGTATTGAGGATAGCCTTTGCAAAATACAACGATATCTCCCTTTTTTAATTTATTAATTCTTTTGTTCCAATATGGTTTTAATTCCCTATATTCATGTCTTTTATCACCGTATTTAATTTTTTCAAACCACTCTTTTTTTAGATTAAAATTCATTTTATTTTCATCCTTTCCAATAGTGCTTTGCCAATTCCATAAATCACCGCCCCCGCAAGGCAAAAGATAAGCAGTGATATAAGTATCTTGCACATACTTATAAACAAAAGTATTGCAAAATTGTAAATAGCGTTAATTGTTGTTAGCATTGTTCATTTCTCCAGCTCTGTTTTTACCACATTTTTGGCAATGATACGCAGGCAATACTTTAGTAAAAAAATAATTATCTGCATACCCTACAAGTTTTTGAACATTTCCACAATGCTCACATTCCATAGTGCCAAATAAATCATTACCTAATTGTTCTCTAATTTCTTTAATTTTCATTTTTCCTCACTTTCTTTGTTAAATTTATGTGCTACAATTTACCCGATTTAAAAGGGGGTAAAATAAAATTATGAAAAAGCAGTATCATTCTAAAAAATCTAAAACTACTAATAAAAAGGTTAAATTTAAGTTTGATTCCAAAGACAATACTGTTATTGAATCAACAATTACAAGCCCAAAGGGCAATAAAAATATTTTTAAGATAATAAATGACAAAAATTCACCAGACTTTCAACAAAGGATAAAAGACTAATGACAACTGAACTGATTATCAATACTTATCATTTCGCTATTATTGGCGGTATTGTAATAATTTTAGCGATTGTTGCATTTTTGCTGCATAGCTTTGGGGGTATAAAATTATTCATTGATAAAGACAAGGATATTACTACAAAATTCCTTGATAAATTTCCTCTTGTTCACCCTGATTTTATAACCAAATCTGCTAAAGAACAGAATATTGAAAACAATCAGGAAATCCACGAATTGAATAAAAAAGTTGAATTAATGGGTGAGGCGATAAGAGTCCAAGCAAATATAATTGAAAGGCTACAAAAGAATGGATAATATAATCTTATACATATTAGGAGGTATTGCTACTATCATTGCAGGATTTAAAGCTTGCGACTGGCTGATTTCTTTAAAGTACAAAACGAAAGACGATTGTGAATCTTGTAGAAAAAATATTTTTGAAGTCGTTAATACAGATAGAGATTTATTAACTAGACTTGATGCAAAAATGGATTTATTACTTAAGCATATGAAGATAAGCGTAGGTGGAGAATAGTGGAAAGATTTAAAAAAGCTTTAAAATTTGTACTCAAATGGGAAGGTGGGTATGTAAATAACCCTAACGACCTTGGCGGGTGTACAAATAAAGGGATTACGCAAAATACATATAATGCGTGGCTTTCTTCTAAAGGTCTTACTAAAAAGAATGTGAAGAACATTACAGACAAAGAAGTTGAAGAGATTTATTACAAGAATTACTGGCTAAAAGCCGGATGTAATAATATGTCTGAAAAGTTCGCTATACTTTGTTTTGACACTGCTGTAAATATGGGTGTAAGCAGAGTATCGGAGTTTCTCAAAGCAGCTGAATATAAATATCTGGAAAAGTTTTTGCTTGCACGTGCGGAGAAATATAACGAATTTGCAAAAGTTGCAACTCAAAGATGCTTCCTGCACGGGTGGCTAAACAGATTATTTGATTTAAAAAAATATGCAGATATTACATAACTCCTTGAAAGTACACACATAAGGGTGATTTCACCTTTCTCTCGATTTTAACCTTGCGCAATGCAAGGTTTTTTATTAAATAGAATTATGCTCACATTTTGCTCACAAATTTTATAAAAACAATGAAAAATATATAAAATATAAAATATCCAAAAGTAAAAGGTTAGTCTACAACCCCTTATTTTTAGGCATTTTGTAAAAACTATGAAAATTATGAAAACTATAAAAATTATTTTAACTTGGCTACGAACCAAAAGGTCGGGGGTTCGAATCCCTCCAA
>ULVW01071556.1_pt1 | contig 29986 bp, 24 predicted proteins | sample 1959801 | NCBI WGS metagenome assembly ULVW01 (sample SAMEA4835796, study PRJEB28245) | human gut metagenome | biome: gut microbiome; material: fecal sample | place: Denmark | collected 2008
ACAACACTACAATCACATTAAGGATTCACTAAAATGACAAACTTAAATACTTTTAACCAGAACGCCACAATTTACTACAATCTTAACGCTTTTCAAAAACCCCAGCTTAAAACATTATATCAATTTACCCTTGACGATTTTTCCACCCTTGCGGAATACGTTGCTACAAACTGTTATTCTACTAGCTTACTCGATTTACCGCCCGAAAAATCCGCCTTGCTTAACTTACTTAATTCAATCGATTCAACGCAAGCGGACAAAATCCGCTCTGGCTTTACCGCTGTTTTGCAACACTTGCCCCGCTTAACTATCATTGACTACATTAAATTGCTTGCAGATTCTGCCGCTGCTGGCGCAATCAATACTCAATTAAGTGAAAACTGGCAAGCCGCCCCGGATATTCTATCGAACTTAATTGACAAGCTAACCACCGAAACGGCTAACAAAAGCTTACGAATCAAGCAGTTTGAAGCGGAACGCCGCAAGCAGCAACAGGCACGCGCCGAGCGTCGAGCTAGCTTAGCAGAAAGAGAGTTAATTGAGCGGCGCAAACAGCGAGTCAAGCAGGTTCAAGCGCAAAAAACTAACTTGAAGATGTTCATTAAAGCACTATCTGTTGAAGCTGATGAAGCTAGTTTTTCCCAGAAGGTGCTTAAGATGGCAGACTTAATTGACAACGACCTTGACCTATGATTCACTTACTTCGCTTCAGCTTAACAATAACCTACTTAACTTAGCCGAAGGCAATTAACTCTCAGATTTGCACTCAATTTAGACGGAAAATTTTTGTCTAGAATGGGTGCAAATTTTTGTCTAACTTTGAAGTTAATAGGGGCTGTTCAGTCGGTAATTAGGTTATTTTTTGCTCAAGGTATTCAAAATCCGAGTACATTGACCAACTTTTAACTTAATTACCGACTGGACGCGCGTTACGATTTTTCTTATGAAGTAGTTTTTTGAGCTCAATTAACACTTTTTTCTTGACAGCCTGCGGCGAGCAACTCGCCTTCGGCATAGTGGCTTAATTAACATCGGCTTCAACGTAGCTTCAACGTAGCTTAACGACTTAATTAACATCGGCCGCAAGGCCGCTTAAACAAAGAGGATAATCAAATGCCCATTTCACTAGCTGACTTAATGGCTCTGGCGCAAGCGCCTTCGGCAACTTCACCGGCAACTAACTTAATTGACACTGATGCACCCGGCACCTCACTTGACTCAAGCCAGCAATCAGCGGTGCGTAACATCTGTTCGAGTCAATTAAGTATCCTAACCGGAGCCGCCGGCACTGGGAAAACGTTCACATTGAAAGCTGTTTTGCAGCAATTGTTGCTTAACTTTGATGCCTCAAGCATCTTCCTCTGTGCGTTTACGGGCAAGGCGGTGCTTAACATCATCAAGTCAATTAAGTCAGACCCGGCGCTAGCGCCCTTCATTCCCCAGTGCCTGACCTTACATAAGTGGCTTCAATTTGTGCCTGAGTTAATGGAGATACCAGACCCAAGTAAGCCCTGCGGATACCGCCTAGGCCGTCGATTCGTTCCGACCTTTAATGCAGCAAACAAGCGAATTGACACCAAAGTGTTAATCATCGATGAAGTGTCAATGGTCTCGAACGAGTTAATGCTCCAGACTCTCGCAGCCCTTGACTTGCACAGCTTGCATAAGTTAATTCTCGTTGGTGACATCAACCAGCTTCAGCCAGTCATCGGCAAGACAAGCCTAGCTTACTTCGGGGCGCACTCCGGCTGCTCACTCAATTATCTTACCACTGTGCACCGGCAAGCTGATGGGAATGACATCGTCCAAGCAGCTCACCTCTTCAAGTCAGCCAATCTACTTGCCCTGCAACAGGCCATCAAAGCAAAGGAGTTCAAGAACGTTAAGTTCATCAAAGCCGAAAACTACCTTGACCTCTATCGGATTATTGAGTTAATTAACGAGAAATACCACCTGCGCTTCAATGAACAAGAGGACTGCATTATCACCCCGACCAACGTCGGAGCTACTGGACAAGAGGTTCTCAATCAGCGGCTCAACAAGTATCTCGGCGTAACTAAGCAAGCAGTGCTTTGCGGCGTGGCAATTAAGTTATTCGGCGTCGGCGACAACGTGATGTTCACGAAGAATAATTACGAAGACGGCTACATTAACGGAACAACGGGGCGCATAATTGAGATGCAACTTAATGAAGACGTGGTGCCTGGTGGCACCAAAAATGCAGCCCAGCAAAGTGCTCCACAGAGCACAAATGAATTAAGTCCTGATGAACTCGACAACTTAATTGAGCAGTCAGCCCAACAGTCAGCTCAACAAAGTGATGGGCAGAGCCCATCAGATGATGATGAAGGCTTCTTCTCAAAGAAAGCTAGTCATACTTTAACTATAGAGTTCATTGACATCTATGGCACTTTACGTCAAATCAGCTTGAGCACCATAGGCGAGATAAGTAACTTGCTCCTCGCCAACGCCATCACCTGCTACAAAGCACAGGGCTCAACGTATAAGCGGTGCATCATCAACTTACTTGACTGGAAAAACGGCAGCTCAATTAACAACGAATACGCCTACACCGCCTTGACTCGGGCTTCTGACTTTGCTTGGGTAATTTACAACAAGAGTGGCTTAGCCAAGCTCAAAAACCGCCAGCTGCCCGGCTCTTCGGATAAGGAGAAAATTGAGAATCTTATCTCAAGTAACAGCGACAGCGAAACCGCCACTTACATTGAGGACTTCCTTAACAAGTGGCTTCGAGGAGCGCCAGCTTGCCAGCAAATATAAACAACACAATCAAGTAACACAGTACAAACAAGCGCCAGCAGGCACACAATGAAAGGACATTAAGATGAACAACATAACACCGTGTGCAACGCACACTCAGAAAGTACTCCACGTTGAAAGCGGGGCCGAACTTTTGAAGTTAATTAAGTCAGACTCTCAATTAGCACAGGCAGATGTAATCCGGCTAGTGGAGAAAGCCAACGGCTTTTACGCCGCAATTCCACTAGCTGACTTACTTGACGCATCCACATCAATTAAGTTGCAGCAAAGCCCCAAGAAGCTCTGTTTCACTGGCCGTGCCAAGCTAAGCTACATCTTCGAAGCCGCCCAGCTGAAGAACCTCAATCAGGTTCTAGAGTTCCTTAGCTACTCCTTACAGGACATCACAATTAAAGCGATGAACACAAACAGCTACGAAGGTATAATTGTCTTGGGCGAACTCACCGTGGCCGGCGAACATCAGAACTTTCCATTAACTTCCAGCGCCCTACGCCGCAAAGTCATAACAGAGCAGCTTGACTTCCTGCCTTTCGCGATGTTCAATGCAGCTCGTCGCAACCCACTTGACGGTTCTTTTCAGAACTTAATTAAGTGGAATTCGGGAATGAGCTTCGAGCAGCAGGCAGCGAGCCCGCTTGGGACTTTGGACTTAATTATGTTGGAATACAGCGAAACCACCTTACGTGCTGTCTTGCGCCAGCGTAACTGGGAGGGCTTTGTCTTCTATGACTCAAGTAGTTCCTTCATCCCAAGCAAGCGCACAAGCCGAGTCGCCGCCCTGAAGTTCCCTGTGTTCATTCCGGCTCAAGTAACTTCATTCGCCTACAACTACACAACGAGGGGCCGAATCATAACTCAAGTAACTTGTTGCACTGCCGAAACCGTGCTGCCAGATGGGACTACATTGCCTTCGAAGCGTGTAATCCTCGGCTCTGGAATCGACGACTTAATGCGCAGTAAGCTCGAAGCCGGTTTTCGAGTTGAGCTCTTAATTAAGTGTGAACATGTTAATCGGGATGGCAACTTAATTAAGCCTGTAATCGCCAGCAAGACTTACCTAGCTGAAGCTAAGGCAAGTGGTTACGAATAACGAATCCAGACCTGCTACAAAGTAACTCCTACAACACAACACAATTAATAGCAAACGTGGCTAAAACCACCATCACTGAAAGGACAATTAAGATGACAACAATAACTAGATATTCCAAGTCAAGCAAGTTCACCCAGCGGAAAGCCGCCCCAAATGCCGTCAGGCTCGCCGAGGAGGTTAAAGCATACAGGAAAGCTAAGCTGGCCTTTCGCGTCTATGCTTCAATGGGCGATTTTGCCAAAGCACTCAAGGAACTTATGAAACTCAATGAACTCACTCGCTTCAGCCAGCACCCAGCTATCACGGGCATCGGCCCAGAGGGTGCTTGCTTCAGTAAGTACCCAGCTAGATGGACTCAAGGAATGCTCAAGCTGATTCCGGCGAAAGAGTTAATTAACTTCCGGCTCGAGCACGGCTCTAAAATCTGCTTCGGGAACCTCAAGGTAATTGACACCCACTTGAAACAGCGGCGCCACAAAGTTGTTTACAACTTAATTGCCTCGGAGAAACTCAAGGTAACTCGAAGGGAGCTTAGCCACTACATTCACGAGTGCCTTGCACAGCAACCCTATAGCTACCACCTTTGCTTATTCTCTGATTGGGGTATTCAAGTTAATTGGGTTGAACAAAAGTTAATCAGATATGGCGAAGCCGCAGGCGAGGCCGCCGATGCCAATTAAGTTGAAAGAAGTTAAGCGACATATCAAGTTAATTGAGCGTCGCCAAGAACAACCCTTTAAGATAGTTGTAACATTCAGTCGCAATGGACTTATAACGCGGCAGGAAGTTCATTCAGTCAAAGATTTTGTTTACTTATACTTTGACTTGATGTATAATAACAACGGAATAATAAACCTTTACATAGAGGAAACAGACAAAGATGATTAGCTTAAACGAATTACTTAACACATCATTAAATACTGTAGTTAAGCAAGATGAGCCCGCGGCTACGGCCGCAAAACAGGAAGTCAATTTACTAAGTGCACCACTTAGTGCCGTCCAAGCAGCTCAGGTGTGGTCAACCGACCTCACGGCGCTGGCCAACTTCGAGGACTCGATTGACTATATGAACCGCATTGAAGCGATGCCGCCATTGGCGGACTTAATTGACCTATACTCCAAGGAAGCGGCCGACGCAGCCCTGCAACTTAACAGTGAGCAAAGCGAACTGTTATCCTTGGTTCACAATGAACTTGGTAAGATAGAAGAGTCCATTGACTTGAAGCAAATCGACACCACAGTAAGTGCTATAATGGAGCGGCTTCAGGAGAATCCCGAGGTCCTGAACTGCGTTCAACCTAAGGATATGCGTATCTTAATTAACTCATTCGACCGCTTGTACGCCACGAAGTCGGCAGTTAGCTCAGCACGTAAAGAAAAAGCGGCCGAAAAACGGAGCAACAAAGCTAAACAACTTGCATTTTTGGAGGACCTAGACAATGAACTCGACATCTAATCAGACACTCAAGCTAAGCGCAGTAGGAGAAAACAACTTAATGGACTATTGTGGCGCTACGCTGATTCCGGTAATTGAGCACCACATAGCAAGCAATCCCGGTGCCCAGCGCCTTTACGTCGAAGTAGCTTTAAGCCACTATTATGCACTAAGCACGATTGACGCGATAAAGCAATATATCAACAAACACCTAAGCCACTCCGTCGATTGGCGCATCAAAGCCATTGACTACCGCGAGGCCGCTTTTCTGCTCTCACTGTTAATTATGCCGGTTGAAGTCAAGCAAGCTTCAAAGGGAGAAACAAACTTAATTAAAGAGAAGAGTCAATTAGCAGAATACAAGAAAGCAACAGCAGTTGGCTCACATAGTAGCCGTAAGGCTACCTGTTGGCGGTGGTGCAACAAGGTAATTAACATCAATGGCTCCTTCGCCACCTTGGAACACAAGCTTCTTACAGCAGTCAACGAGGCCGATGCCGATGGCTTTGTGGCAATTAACTGCACCTGCTTAATTGACCCCGCAATTTGGCCCTCGGCTCCGGAGGCCCAGCCCAAGCTAGAGCGTCAATTTAGAATTGAACTTAATCGAGCGGTCAGAAAAACGCCCCTGAAGTATGCTCGCTTACAGCTCATCAAGGAGAATCACGTAATCATGTTCTCATTAACTCCAAGAGTTCGTTGGGTCAAGTGCTTGGTTTGCGGCGAATTGAAACCTCAGGAAGAATTCGGGCCGGCTAAGACCATATGTCTTAATTGCCTTGAAATAATGGAGGCTTCTGAATGAGCGACGCAAATGAAAGTAATGCGAGCGAAAGCAAAGAGAGCGAAGCGAGCAGAAATGCCATCTCAATTAGCTACTCTTCCTTAGGTAGCTTCGGGAGCTGCCCAATGCGCTTTGTCCTGACCAAGTGTAGTAACTTTGAAGTGCCACGCCGCAGCTCGGCAGCCTCGCTAATTGGCACCGCTGTCCACGAAGCATTCCAGTTCTACCTCATCACAAGGAACCTCGACGGTGCAGTCAAGGTGCTTATGTTGAAGTACCCAATTAAGTTGAAGAAAGCGATGCAGGGCAATTACCACTTCCTTACAGCCTACCGCATTTTGAGGGAGCTTGTTAATTGGTTCGAGAACAGCAACTACGACTTACTTTACATCAACGAGAAACCGGCCATTGAGTTCAAGGTTGACACAACATACTTAATTGCGCATACCAAAGCCCCTAGAAAGGTTACCCTTGGCAAAGTCAACTACATTGGATTCATCGATGCTATCTTCATTGACCGCTCAACCGGCGAAATCATAGTATGCGACATTAAGACTTCGTCAACTACCAGCTCTGAGGAAGAAGAGTTAAGTAAGTATGCCCTGAGCCCGCAAACTGTTGAATACGTAACTAACATATTGAACTTACTTGGGTTCGACCAGCAGGAATCGACCTCGCTTATCTCAAGCATTAAGGTCCTCTACTTAATCTGCCGGTTCAAAGGAACCGAATGCGCAATTAATCCTTTGTTCCTAAGTAAGACTCCAGAGTGCGTTGACAATCTGATGAACGGGCTGCGACAGGTTGTAAGGTTAATTGAGTCAAACGGCCTAAGCAGCGCCGCTTATTACAAAAGCGGCAATTGCGTCAGCTACGGAAACCGGTGCCCGTTTTTCGAGTGGTGTCAATCAGGTGCGGAATGTCAATTAACTCTTCAACAAGCCGAGGACCCGAGGAAAGCCTACAGCACCAAGAAGATATATAAGGTACTTGGTGTATAACAAGTGGCAAAGCCACAATAGAATGATACGTAAGTATATTGGATTAATTTAACGAACGAAGTGAGTTAAAATGAAATTGAGTGAATATCTTAATAAGAAACCAGTCATAAAAGTCCTTTGCTTTGGCGAGGGCAAGACCGGTAAGACAACATTTGTTACTGATGTGTTCAACTTAATTGACAAAGGTTACCACATCATCTACATTGACTGCGACAAGTCAATGAACATCATCTTTAACCAAGCGGCCAAGTTCAAGCATCTTGATAAAGTCGACTACTTTCAGCTTAGGGACGAGCAGCACATCACAATCTTGCCATTCGTCAATGCCCTGATAAGCAAGTGCGACTTCTACTACAACCAAGATACTGGAGAGGTGGTCAGCGATGCGCGGCTGCTCAAGAATAGAAGTCAATTTACTTGCATCCACGCAAGCCGCATAGATGAACACACGATAATAATCCTCGACTCGCTTACCAGCTTCGCGGAAAGTATGTTCAATAAGTTAAGGGAGAAGCAGCTGTATGTAATGGGTAGCTTTGACAAGGATAAGCTCTACAACGGTCAAGTACAGCAGTACTACGGAGTGCTCTCAACGGAGTTCTTTGAGTTCCTTGACAGGCTTAGCAACTTAGCGGCCTCGGTCTTCGTGATTTCACACACTAAGACAGTTGAAAGGAAGAATAAAGCCGGCGAGGTAATTGAGCGAAAAATTTACCCGCTGTCAACTACCATCAATGCGTCAGAGGCTCTAAGTAAGTACTTCGATGAATGCTTGTACTTCTACTCAAGGGCCGGCAAGTATTATGTTTCAGCTCAAGCAACTTCAGAAGTTTGCGGCATTGGAGGGCGGCAACTCGAGCCCAAAATTTACCAGTCGAGTGAATTAACTCCGAGCATAATCCTCCAGAAGTACAACCACCAACTCGATGAAGCGCCGATTCACGACATCAAGTTAATTGAGTCAGAAACTGCCCACGAAGCCTCCGGCCCAGCAGTGGCACTAACTTCAAACAAGCTAACCTTGTAAATTAAGGGGCTCCTGTGAGCCCCGCAATTATGCACTCAATTAAGTGCACCTCAAACAACATTAATATTAACATTAACCTATAAGTAAAGAAAGGAATTTACTATGAGCAATGAAATCAATTTCTTGGACGTCAGCTCTAATGAAGTTAAGGAAGTATCCACTAACTTTGTGTGGCCGAAAGGTACCTATGCACTTAAGTTGGAAGAAGTTAAGCAGGTTGACAATGAAACCAGCAGCCGAATTGTCTTTCACTTCGTAATTGAAGACGCCGCCGATGTTAGCAGCTCAATGGATATCTCCAAGATAATTGGCAAGAAAATGGTTTACAGCCTGCCTATCTTCAACCAGACTCCTGAAGACATCGCCGAAAGTTTGGGCAAAGTAAAATATGCTATCCTGAACTCTGGGGCCAACAAAGAGACTCAAGGAACTTTGATGGACTTAATTAACTCGGCAATCGGCCAGGTTACTTGGCACAAGGTTTTCGAGCAGAATGGTAAAGATGGCGTAACCAGAAACCAGATTGACTGGACTGAGTACAAACCGAAAGCTTAACATTTCACAAAACAAATCAGGTGGGTGGGCTTGTCCCACCCACTTAACTCCAACCGCATAATCAGGTAATGCAAGATGATTATCTTAAATATCAGCTCACACGATTCAGCTAACCGGATGCTGGGGCAGATGTTAATTAACTCAGCCACAAAATTCGGCCTCCCAAAACCCGCCGTCAAAATCTTAACTGGCACTAATCAGGTTACCAAGTTCATTAACAAAGAAGCACTTTTGGGCCTCAAGGAAACCATCTTCATAACAGATGACATTAAGTATGCGAGCAACCACAAGAAGCCGCACTTCTGCCAAGGGGAAGTTACTTCACTCGAGGCCGAAAACAGCTTCGTCATTTACTTGAGTTGCAAAGAGATAAGTAGCTTCTTCAACCCAGCTAGCCGCATTCACTATGAGCACATCTGTGAAAAGGCTGTGTTACTTAACTACCACCTCCTCCCGCAGTTCAATTTCATCTACAAGCCAATTTACAGCACGGCCGAACTTCGTACCTTCGTTGAGTGGTTAAACACAAGTGGCGCCCGCGGCGCCGAGTGGCTAATTGGCTGCGATATTGAAACCAGTAACTCACTTATCACCTGCATCTCATACACCCTAATTAACTTGGCAAACCCAAAAGCCCCGCTAAGTTTCTGCGTGGACTTAATTGAGTATGCCTCAGGAAACCGCCTCGGCGAATCCAACATTCAGGTGTACCTTGAGAAGCTTGTCTTACTTAAAATGTTGCACAGCAACACTTCAATTAGGTTCGTTTTCCACAATGGCACCTATGACAACTCGTACCTAATTAAGTATAGCTGCCCAGCTTGGGCCTATAGATGGGACACGCAGTATCTCTTCTATTCAATGCACTCCCTGAGCCGCAAAGCTCTATGGCACGTAAGCAGCTCGGTCAACCCAATGTACAAGTATTGGAAAGAGGAGATTCGAGGAGGCGAGGAAGATGACCTTGATGTTAAGGAAAGCAGAATGCCACATACAGTTGATGGATACAAGCGCTACCTACGCTACTGTGCCCTCGATTCATTCCAGACGCTAACTAACTTGTTCTATATGTTGCAGTTAATTAACTTCCACTATAAGTGGGCGCCCCGAAATTACGGCCAGATTCACCGCTTGAACTTAATCTATATGGAAATGCAATTCCACAGTTTCCCTGTTGACCGCGAGCACTTAACTCAGATTATTCAGGGTAAGTCAATTAAGTCCAATAAGGTAAAAGCTCTCTTCGAATATATCTTCGCTGACGCCCTGCCTAACTTCAACATCAACAGCGTGGCAACTAAGCGGAAAATCTTTTACGACTTACTTAAAGCCACCCCAGTAGGCGGGGCCCTGAGCACGGACGCCGATACCCTAAGCCAGTTAGCTAAGCAGCACCCGTTAATTGAGTGGTTCGCAAATAAGCTCAAGGAATACCAAGGGAACAACAAGTTCGTGAGCGATTTTGGGAAGTTACTTAACACATCGGAGATAAGCTGCAAGCTTAACGCCACAGGCACAATTACCTCGAGAGCCAACGCCAAGGCAACGGACTTCAACAAAGGTCGCAACCTGCAGAACATTACGGCCGAAATTCGAGAAGCTTTCGTTGCGCCACAAGGCTACTTAATTGCCGACATCGACTACAGTCAAGCAGATACTTATTTTGTGGCAGCTTCAACGGACGAGAAGATGTTTCAGGTAGTTACTGATGACAGAGATACGCATGCGGTTCACGCAAGTCAGGTATTTGGAATCCCCTACGAAGAGGTGCTGGCGCACAAAGGAGATAAGCACAGCGCCCGAAAACTCGTAAAGCCAATTAGCCACGGCGGCAACTACTTTATGACAGCGAGGACTATGTACGCTAGGTTGTTAACGGAAATCGGCACCACAGGACTTCAGCAGATGGCCGAGCGGCTCGGCCTGCCGAAGCCTAAAGTAACAAAGGACTTCATTAAGTTATGTGAAATTGCGCTTCACAGGTACAGGGCGCAATATCCGAAGTTACTTCACTGGCACTATACCCTCTACGGTGAGCAAACGGCGAATCAAGGGCTCATCTCAACTGCCTTCGGATTTACCACGTGGTTCCCAATTAAGATGGATAAAGAAAAGGTAGATGGAGTTTTGCGCCAGATAGCTGCTTACAAGGGGCAGGGTGGAACAGCTGGCTTAATGAACCGCTTCTTAGTAAACACTTACTTCGAGGGCCGATCCCAGGAATTTGACTCAATGGAGTATCCTGAATATGGCAAGTTAATGAAGGAAGCTCTGAAAGCCGGCGACTTCATACCAGTGGTTCAGGTGCACGACTCCATTGTCTTCTTCATTCGCGAAACTCGGCTTCAATTACTAGACTCGATTATGAAGCAGATGATGGCGCCAATTAACTACAATGGCCACCAGTTCCACGTACCGGTTGAATGTGAAGTAGGCCGCTTTTGGTCTAAGCGGTTAATGAGCACATATAAGTTAGGCGACTTCGAAAATTTCGACCTGAGCAAATTACACACTTTAGAAGAAAGGACTTTATAAAATGACGAATATACTGAAAGAAAGATTAGATGATTGCATCAGCACAATACTCAAGTACCCAAATTTATTCGGGGCGGAAATTGACTCATTGGAGTTAATTAGCCAGTATGGCAAAAAGCCGGCCTGGCAAACCAGAGTTATTGATGGTCATATGTTTGAGGTCGTCGAATTAACTTTCGGAATCCCAACTACAGAATATGAAGTAAAGCGAATATTCACAGGTGATGAAGTTCCAAACTTAATTGACTTCTACAAACTTCAGCAAGAGTGGACTGAAAAATTCGGCTTGGTTAAGGAAGTTTACCGTTTCGCCAGTGCTGATGATATGCTTAAAATGTGCCAGTACATTAGCCAGCGAGGATTGCGTGGCAGCATAAGCTACTGTACAGGGGAAGATAATCAAACACCAGCAGTCACCTTAATGGACTTCTACGAATTCCCCGAAGAAGTAAAAGCTATTCATAAAACCACTATACTTTGCCACGACTGGATAATGGAGCGCGAATATTTGGACGAGGCAATTAGCGAACTTTTAGAAAAGCGCCCTGACTTGACAAATTAAAGAAAATGAATTATTATGTAATGGTACCGCCAAGCCGGTACATTTGTTTTAACTTAATTAACATAAGAAAGGAAATTAAGATGGCAGAAGTAATTAAGACTGCGGCTCCGATGTGGGCAGATGACTATGATAGCCTCGTTGAGTTGCTTGAGTCCATTGGCGATGGCACTTATGATAGCCAGACTATTGCTCCTGAGTTGTGCCAGATTCCGCCGCACGTAGCTAAGCTGCTGGCTGCTGAGCTGGTAGCTCTTAAACCGGCAGCTGCTTAACTCTTAAAGTTAATGTACGGTAAAGTGCGAGGGCGGCCTTCGTGGTTCGCCCTCCATTAAGAAAGGAATATCATTAAGATGCGCATACACAACAAGTTAATTAAGCGCTTCATTGAACTCAACCAATATACAGAAGCTCCTGAGCTTTTCCTTGTATGGAGCTTACTTGGGATAGCATCTGCTTGTGCCGCTCGGGAAGTTTCGTTTCAATTAGGCGACACGACAATTTGGCCCAATCAGATGATACTCTTAGTTGGCAACGCCGGAGTCAGAAAGTCAACGGTGATAAATACAATAAGGCCGCTAATTCCCAGCTATGTTACTTTAGCCCCCAATGAACTTGAGGCCGGAAGTAACGGCTTGGTTCAATTTATGGCCGGTATCACCAATGTTCAGCAGAAGCGCCTCGAGAAGAAGTTACTTAAGTATGAGCACATAGTACCAGAAGATGATATAAGCGACCTGTTAAATTCAGACACAAGTAACATAGAATGTAAAGTAAGAAGTAAGAATTTCAGCACCCCATTGATATTAAATAGTGAATTTAGTACATTTGCAGGAACTGGCTCGTTTAAGTTATTCACAACCCTAAGCCACTTATGGGACGGTTCGGATTACAATAGACAAGGAATAGAAATTAAAGAACCCTTAATTAACATCTTATCAGCCATAACTCCAGCAACTCTGGCCAAAATTTTGCCACCTGAGCAAATGGAGCAGGGCTTCGTAAGTAGGTGCATTTTTGTATACGGAGCTAAGGAAAAGCAGATTCCACGACCAAGATTCTTCACGCCTGATAAAATGCCCGAGTTAATTGACGCCTTCAAGAACATTGAGTTCATATATCGCAACACGACATTTGATGAAACACCAGAAGCAGCAGAATTTTTAGATAACCTCTATATGTTAAATAAGCAAGTTAAGGATTTCCGCTTCACGTATTACAACGCGCGGCGACATATACACTTAATTAAGACGGCAATGTCAATCGCCATCTTATCAAATAGCACTACATTAACAAAAGAAATCTATGAAGATGCCGATGAGATTTTGAGCACAACGGAGGTGCTAATGCCTGAGGCACTTGGTGAATATGGTTTGAGTAAATTGAGTGAAGCCAAGCAGAAGCTGCTTGATTACATCAGGCAGTCAGAGGCCCCAATTACCTATACAGAACTTAGCCGCCTCGCAGCTAAGGATATGCGGGACGCTGATTTCAGTGCCATTTTGCAGGGCTTTGTCAATGAGAAGAAAGTATTTACTTGGGTTGGGGCTAACAATGTGCGCTTCTACTCGACGGCCAAATCTTCGATGAATCTTCAATGAACTTAGGAAAGGCAATTAACTATGGGAATAAATAAGCGGCGCTTAATTATAAGCGCCATAACCAAACGAATCCAAACCCACTGGCCGGAGCTCAAAATTTCGCAGGGCACAATTTACTTGTACTACTTAATTGAGGGCTGGTCGGACATTCTGTATACAGATACCACTGGAAACCAAACCATTGGGTTGGGGCATAAATTAACAGCCGAAGACAAATTGCGGCTTGAAAAAGGCCTGCAACTCGGCCGCGAGCAGCTCGTTTGCTGGGCCGCTAATGATATTGTGAAGTCAATTAACTTGGCAGAATCGCAGCCCGAGTACAAGAGCAAGGTCATCAGGCCAGTCTTCGGCTACTTGATATTCAACTTAGGGAACTACGGATTTTCAAAGTTCGTTAACTTCCGAGCTGCGGCCCGCAAATTTCAGGAAATGATGACAGATGTTAATGCACTTAAAATGCTCAATGAACTCGCAGACTCAAAATGGGCCACGCAAGTTCCTCGGGCTTTGCGCATCATCTCGAATTATGTGCTAAGGGGTGAGGTAACAGCTAATTATCTCGATGAAGCAGACTACCACTTCAAAGGTGAGAAGATTCACCCGAATCTTCGAGAGGCCACTTTTCGAGAGCCAAGCTACTTTAACCTGCCAGAACATCACTCCTAAATTAAATCGTATCAACGAAGCAAGTTAAGGTAGCAAAAAGAAAGGGTGGAATCAATTAAGATTCCACCCTATTTTTGTGCTTTAATTTTCTTTATCCTCCTTTCAATTTAATTCCTTTGTTTTGTGCCCTCTGGGCACCCCAGTGCTAGTCTTCAAGTGGCTCGAACAAGTCCCTGTAGGCTTCATAGGAAGAAGCACTCATTAACTTCTGCATATCATTAAACGCCGCAATGCTGTCTTGTGAGCCAAGCAACTCAATCTGCCTATCAACCTTAGTCATAGTAGCAGCATTATACTGCGCCTGCGCCCAAGGTATGAAGGCGTCAAGTGAGCCACCAGACTTAATGTAGCCCTCGAATGCTTTGGTAATTAAGTCAGTATCAATTTGCACGTTACCTGACCGCAAGAACCTAAAGCCGGCCTTAAATGCTTTTCGAAGGTCATTAAGTTTTTCTTGGTTAATTGCATCCCTAGCCCGCATTCGGGACTCGAGGCGCCAATTTTCTGCTTGCTCAATTGAGTTGAAACCAAGTGCAGTAACTAGGCTGTTAATCCGCTGGATATTTCCATTGCGGTCAACTGAGTAAGTAAACTCATTCCCGTTCTCATCATACATTTGGTTGCCCAATTTAGCGAAAGCTCTAATTGACGACACCGGCGAATACTGGCTAATTAACTCTTGAAGCCGATGGGCGCTCAGGCCAACTTCGCTCTTCATTGCCCCATACATATCTTTAACCAAATTAACAGAATCATCAAGCATTGACACAACAGGGCTAATGTCCTGTAATGTGAATGAACCGTTAATTGGCAAGAAGCCTCCAGTAACAGGGTCGATGTCGCCACGGCTACTTAAGTCAGTATCCACAAGTGAGCCTAGGGTGTACATTGCGGCCCGAGCAGCGGAGTCGCTTCCCAAGACGTTTCTCAAGTAACTATAAGTATCCTCTTCGCCCTCAACTGGGAAAATCACATTTTGAGCTAATTGACTAAAGGGCAGCGAATTGAGCCCGAAAGTCAAGTACTGCGTCCCAAATGCTTTGAGCACTGAGGCGTTTCCCAGAGAGTAGGCGTCAAGTAACTGTTGCATTACATTGAGCTTGTACGTCTTAAAGGTTCCAAGCAACGCAGGCACAGCACCTCTGTATACATTAGGTTTATTCAGCACGCTGTAATTACCAACAACGTTATCAGAGAACTGCTTAGCAAAGATGAACCTCATTTGCTGAGTCTTCAAGCCAGCGCGCCCAGCAAGTTCGTGGCCCATCAGGAAGCTGAAAGACCTACTTAACTCTTCCGTCTGGTCGGCGGCCGCTGTGGCTCCTTTGTTAATTAACTTCAAAGCTTGCTTGAACAGCCCAGAATCGGCTGCGACTTTAGTTGGTTCGAATACAATGTCCCGAAGCATATTAGCATCTCTACTAACATACCCCTGCTTTTCGGCCAGCTGAAGAATCACCCTGCCTTTCTTACTAAACTGTTTCTTAGTAGCTTCAAAAAAAGCACCAAGCCAATCGACGGTACCCCAACGCTGAGTCATATCAACTTCGCGTCCGTAGAAGCCAACTCGAGCAGCATAGCTAGCGGCGTCTTCCCACTTAGTCGGGTTAAGCGACATAGTAGCAAAGTGGCTCATCGGCACAACGCCGAGTACATTAAGTACAGCCTGGCTCATACGCCCAAAGCGAAGCAAGCTCCAGTTTACAAGTTGCTGAAGTTTATGCGTAACCCCGAGGGCATTAGCTTTTGGCAGCTTCCCAATTACATTAGACATCAGCTTCTGCTCATCGGCAATTTTCAAGTCCTTGGCAATTTGGTCATTCAACTTACTTGAGTGCAAATCGCACATTGAACTGTAGAAGCTATCCACAACTTCATTGAACTTCTGAACCGTCGGAGAGGTATTTACGGAGCGGCCGTTCAGTAAGTTAATGTACTCGTGAATCGCCCTCCGAACCTCAGGAGAAGTGCCAGCATTCTCGCCAAGCATCTTGGCGTACTGAGCCTCTCGATTGAAGAACGCCCCTTGGTACATCTTGCCCAAACCTTGGCCACGCTTAATTAAGTCGTTGTACAAAGTCGAGGCAATGTCCGGGTCGTACTCGAAGGCCAAGCCAATTGACGTCCTGTCCAAACGCCCGCTGTTGTACTTCAACTTACTGTACTCACCCGAGGCATTAACCCAGCCGAGCCACTCTTCATCGGGGTCAATTAAGTGGTCGCGCTGAACGTCGGCCCGAGATTTCACCTGTAGCTTAGAACCCTTGCCAGCCCACATAGGCGAGTACTGATTGAGAAGTTCAAGTTCCTTAGCAGTAGCCGCTTTCAGCTCCTTAGCCGAATTTGCAGTTACGGTGCTAATTAACTGGTCGCCGTCATAGATGAAATTAACTTCGGAGCCCAGCTTGTTGGCAATGTGAAACGGCTGCGTATATTGCGCATTGCCACCAAACGCCCTGACAATCTGCTTGCGCCCGCTGTACAGTTCATTGTTAATTGACTTGTACAAGTTAAGGAACTCTTCTGTAGATTCGCTCAGCTCTAGAGTTTTGCCCTCAGCGATGTTAGCTAAGTCAGGCAATGCCGTTGTCTCTAAGTTACGGTAGCTGTTAGCTTGGTCTGGAGTAAGCAACCCAATCTGCTCAGCTCTGTCTATGGCAATGGCATTTCTGGTAGTAAGCGTCTGGATTTCTTCTCCATTAACCACCTTAGACGTAGTCATCAAGGTGAAATCGTCGCCAATTTCAAAGCCCATCTTAGTTAACTTGGCAAACTTATTTAACTGCACCTTCTCAATTTCGCTCAGTTTTTCCCCTACTTGCTTAAGAGGCTGCATACGGTCAGTAAGATACTTGTACATAGAGTTGTTACTTAACTCTGTAAGCCGATTGACGGCCGCCATCGTAGTATCGCCAATGTAGTTATACATCTTACTGAACAGATTACCCAAAGCGCCGGGCAAGTGGCTGCCTACAATGTCATCAACCTGCCGAACTTGGTCAACCAGAGGATTCTTCGTGAACATATCAGCGAGGCCTCTCAAGGCCGGATTTTGCTGTCCGATGTCAATTAACTGCTGACTAAAGTTTGCGGCATTAGCTTCAGAAATCGCCCGAGCATTTTGCATCTGTTCGTATTCATTAAGTTTAGCCGAGTCAACCTCAATAACCAACTTATCCTGAGGAGTCAAGTCAAGCTTGTTCCAGCCGGCATCCCTAAGGCCGCTTGAGTTGACATCTCGATTAAGTTGCCCCTTGTAAAGCCGGCTTACAAACTTGGACTGGTCAGTAACTTCGTAGCCGAATTTTTGCACTTCAGCAACTAAGTCGTCAGCCAACCCAAGGTCTAATTTACGGAGCAGATAATGCTTAGTAAATCTATCAGCCATAGTCCGGTAAGACTTCGGAGTTGTCAAAACCATCTTGGAGGCAATTTGCGGCTGGTCTTCAATTAACTGTGCAAGTGCATTAGCGACCCACGGATTTTCGGGCGCCATTTTGTCCATAGCCTCAATTATCTTCTTATTCACAAGCTGGCCCTCTTTACTCACTTTACCCAGCTTCTCAGCATTAGCCTTAATTAAGTAGGCATAAGCTTCAGCGGTGCCGAAAGTCGGTGCAGTTACTCGAGGGTCAACAGTCAACATATTAAGCAGACCTTTCTTGCCAACCCTGTACTGTATAAAGCCGGAGGCATCACGAGTAAAATCACTTTTCTTGGCGTGGTCAATGAACCTCGGCTTGATTTGTGCAGCCGGAGTAACAGTACCATCTTCGTGAACTACAAAGTAGCTCTTCTGCGGATTTTTCTTGGCAAGGCTATTAGCTTGGTCCAAGCTAATTGACTTCAAATTTTGGCCCGCTTTAACCGGCTCATTTTTCAGCAAGGTCTTATAGTCCTTAATGCTGTCAGTAGCAGCTAGAAGCATTGGATTATGGTCAGCTAAGTTACTCAGCACTAAAGCTTCGCGCGGATTTTTCGTGAGCTTCCCAAGTAACTGTTTACTCATCTGGTCGTTCATTGACTTCATCTGAGTCAATTCGGCCTTGGCATCAGAAAACAGCTTCGAGTCGATTTTTCCCTTAGCAAGTAAATCAGAAAGGTCGGCCGTAATAACCTGCTCAACTTGGGAAAGCTGCTTACCCGATTCCTTAGCCGCCACGAAAGCAATAGAGTTATTAGGAACTTGTTCCCCGAAGGCGAAATTTGTAGTGGGCTTAATTGAAGCGCGCTGCTTGAACACTGAGTTAGCCTGACGTGTAAGCTGATTAAGTGTATTCTTAGCCTGCCGCATCGTTGCAATAGTTTCAAAAGCGGTTCCACCAAGCAGCAATCCCCAAGACCACTTAGGCGACTCCTTATATACATTCAGGTATTCATCAACTGCTTTACCATAAGAGTCTTCATAAGAAGCACCTAAGAATGCAAGTTCACCAACTCCAGCTCTAGTTGCGGCCTGAGCAACATTGCGGCTAAGTGGGATAGCTAATTGAGTCGCCACCTCGCCAATCGGTTTAATGCCGATAGAAGCTAATGAACTGGCTTTCTCGTAAGCGGCCCACTGGCTTTTATTCCCATACCAACCTGCTTTAATTCCCATAGCTCGATTAGTAATTCCCATTGCGCCGCCAATTGACGCAAGGTTCCCAAGGAACCGCCCGGCGAAAAGTTGGGCCTCGTTGGGCTCGTCGGCCTGACCGGTAATTGCCTCGGTTATAGCTGCGTAACTCTCAGCATCATCGCGGCCATTAAGTCCGATGAAATCATAAGCTTGGTCAACTATGTTGCGAAACCCGTGGAAATCGCCCGATGCGCCGGCCGCTCTGCGGGCAGAGTTAATTAAGAAGTCGCCAATGTTAGCAGTTGCTTTGGGCGTGTTCAGGGCCGCCAAGTAGCCGATTCCGGCAATTGACTTAGTAGTTTCAATTGCGCTCATATTTTCAGTTGCCACCTTTACACCAGCGACAGTTTCACCAAGGCCTTCACCGACAGAGTAAGTTGCTTTAGTTGCATCAACAACAGCTTCTCCAACTGCTTTTCCAACCGCTTTTCCAGCTTTAGCAGCTAATTGAGCTGGCAAGCTAATTGCATCAACTAAGGAACCGGCGCCCTTAATTAACTTATCCATAAAGCCGCCCTCAGAATCTCCGTGCTGTAAAGCCTGCTCACTTTTAATAATATCTTCCTGAACTTTAGCATCAATGACTGGAGCAAGAAGCTCGTCCATTTCAACTTCATCAGGCATAACAGTTTGTGCCAGTCCATCAGGTGTCGACTCGTAATTCACAAGTAAGTCTTCAATAGCTGCTTGCTGCTCAGCCTGAAGTTGGGCTTCATTAACTTCACCAACCTGCTTAGCGGCTCGCTCTTGCTTGGGCATCGCATCGTCAATTATCTCTTCTTTGACAAATTGCAACCCAAGCAACTCTTCCACTTCAGGCGGCAGAGCTTCATTCACGTTTGCCATTAGATGTACTCCTATTGTTAATGTTCCGAATAGACGCCATTTGTCTATTGCGGAATTGGTTAATTTGACTTGCTATAGTTGGAAGGTCATTGACAGCAGTTAAGCTTTTAATCCCATAGCTACCATAAGTGTATTGAACTTGCTTAGAGTCGATAAACATATTGGTAACCTCAGGAGATTCCAGCGCTTCATTAACTATAGCATAAGTTTGCGGCGTGATTATCTTAGCTTTAACATACTTGTCAGCTAAGAGTTTGAGGGCCTGAAGACCCGTAAGCGGATTTTTCAACTGCCTGTTAATTGCCTCCTGTTGGTATAAGCTAACACCATTAAGAAGCTTCCCCAAATCAGGGCGTCCTTTTTCAGCCACTTCACCGAGGCGATTCAACGTAAAGTCAACGAACTCTTGTTCAATGCCCTCAGTAAATTTATTCTTGCTCGAAGCCGCAATCACAGAATCTTCGTAAATTTTGTCGAAGTTAATTTGGTTGAGGTAGGCATTCTGAATATCCTTAGTAAAACCACCCGTATTATTCCTAATTAACATATCTGCCATCAGAACATCAGTAGGACTTTCACTGTTAAATGTCCTTTTATTCTGCTTAGCAAACATATCAGCTACAGTATTACGTATATGCTCCGGTAACTTGTTAAATTCAGATATTACTCTACCTTGATAACTTAATCTAGCATCGCGCAAAATTCGGCCCTCAAGCGTAGCAGCTTCTTCAAAAGGCACAGATTCATTTGCGGTTTCGAGAAAGTAATCAGAAGCTATGGGTTTGTTCTGCTGATTTAATACGCCATTACCGTTAATTGCCGCGTCGAACAATCTTTGACCTGCTGGACTCATTGTGCTTCTAATTGCCTTTAAGCCTTCATTGCCTTCTTTATTAGCTACAGTGTAGCTTTCTTTAAGTATCACAGAGTCGCCAATTTTGAAGGCTTCTTCACCAGCATTAGCGGCAGCTTTAGATGCTACTAAGTTAGGCTGTGTCTTATATTCACCACCATTAAATTCACTTACTAAATCACTAGTCGGCTTAACAGAATTCTTATAAATATTATAATATGGTTGCCAAGCTTCAGCTACTTTAGTTCCACCGCCACCGCTTCCTCTACCAATAGCTTTCTGCCCAGCTCTATAGACATCAGTCAAAAGGTCGGCTGTATTAGGTGTTGAAACACTAGAGCTAATTGTCTCCCTTTGGTCCATGAACTGCTTCTGCAAATTTGCGGCCCGCTGCTCATCAAAGGGATTAGCTCCAGTAGCCAGCATCATTCGGGCGGTGTAATTAAGGTCTTTCTGCTCTTTCTGCTTACTTAACTCACTAAGCTGATTGTCCACCCGAGCAAGGTCTTGCTGATACGCGATGTCACCGGTGCCCAAAAATGGTAAGATTAACTTGAGCGCTCCGGGAATTTTAGATCTAATTGAGTTATCATACTCCTTGCGGATTTCATCTTTGCGGTTAAGTAACTGCAAAGCCGTTTCACTAGTGTCAATGTCATCTTGGAGCTTGGCTCTATTAAGTGCTTCTTGATGCGTGTTGTTAATTGAGTTGGCTTGGTCAATGTACTCCTGGGCCAAAGCAGCACCTACTGGAGATTGGGCAGCATCAAGTTCCTTAAAGGTGTTTTGCGGCTTGGAGCTACTCCACGAATAAGGAACTTTCTCGTGCTCAACAATGTAATTAACCAAGGCCTCTTCCGTCAACGGATTTAATTTACTACTATTTTCGGCCATAACTTAATCTCCTTCAAATTAGAAAAGACTGCTCGGACTAAACTGTCCCTTAATACCACTAGACAATTGGTAGCCACTTTTACTAGTCGTGCTAGTTCCTTGCGATTTAGTTTCAGCACCTTTCAAGATGCCAAGCAGGCTGTTTAGGGCTTCCAAGCTAATTGACTCATCTTGCGCCAAGGAGTTAAGTAACACCTGGCTCGCATTAAGTTGCTGGTTGCCAGCTTGGGCCTCGAGTTCAGCACGTTTGCCTGCTAATTGAGTCGCAGCATTGGTAACGGCCTCGTCATAGAAAGCCTGCACAAGTGAGTTGTCAGCAGCACCAACAGACCTAGCTAAGTCCTGATAGCTCTGGCCGAGTGCTTCATCTGACTGTTGCTTAGCAGCCGCCATAATAGCATCTACATCAATATTGCCATCTTCGGCAAGTTGCCCCAAAGTGTCATAAGCTCCGGTGGCCCGAGGGTCTTCAGTGTTAATTAGGTCGCTATAAGCGTCAAGATTATCCAAGGCCGCTTCGTTGAGGGCGTCAAGTAGCTCGGACCTAAATTGCGTAGTGTATGAACTTTCCTGCGTCTTAGACTTTTCTTTAGAATAAGAGCCAGAAAGCTTACTGGTTAATCCGGTCATACCAAACATTTAATTATCTCCTTTCATCTTAATTAACTTTCTTCAAAATTGGCCGCTCGTTGCACAAGCCATAGGCGCGTTCTAGAAAAGCTGTCCATTGAACAAGGTCGCCATTGGTCTTAATTGACGGTCGAACGAGCTGGGCACATTGAACTTTCTGCACAATTACCCGCTCAGTCGAGCAAGCACTCAGCAGGCACAAGGCTGCTATAATAATCAGCACAACTGTTACTGCTGCTATTAACTTCATTAAAGCGCTTATTAACTTCAATAGAAGCTTGAGTGATTTTATCATCTGTTTGCTCCTTAACTTTTATAAGTTCATTAACTTCAGTTTTCGCCCTAGCATATCCAATTGCTTCGCGGCGTTCTGCATACCAAATTGACACCATAAAGCCAATTAGCAGCAGTGCCAAAAAAGCGCCTAGGAGCTTAATGTTTCCCATCGCACTTATCCTTTTCTGCTATCTTAATGTGGTCAGTACCAGCATCAAACGAGATGCTTACGTCTTTATACTTAATTGAGTACAGCTTAGAAAGCGCCTGACTTATATGCTCACCAAGCAGAAAGAGCCCAGAAACGCACGAGGCCCAAATTATGATATAGGCAATCAATTTAGTTTCCATATGTGACTCGTGTAAAGTAACTAGGTACACAACAGTGGCGCACGGAATTACTGTAATTATCCACTTCCTTGAGATGAACCTAAAAGCCAGCTCTCGCTTGTTGCATTGCATCTTAAGTAACCACGAGGTGATAAACGGCACGAATGTACTCAGCAAGATAATTGCTATTAATGCTAAGCAAGGCATTATTTCAAAGTCTATCGGCATTGTAAATTCCTTTCTTAATTAGCTTCTCTCATAATAATTGTACCAATAATTCGTGTAAATGTCAACTTGCCACTTCAGCTACACTATAGCAGTTAATGCGATGCAGAACCAAAGTAGGCCGCCCCAAACCCACTCACCTAAGTTCCAAGCATTTTTGCCCTCGGCACAATTAAGCGCTTGGCAAATCAAAGTGGCAATTAGGTACGCCGGGCCCATTAACAGCCCCGACAGCATCAGGGGTATGGAGTATAAGGGTAAGCCAATTAAGAATGTCCAAACAAGGCCACGGAGGCACAAGCCGCAAAATCCATAAACTCTTGGTGAACTTATGTTCTTAATTAACTCATCTATAGCAGGGCACTCTTCACGAGAGCTTTGCTGCCCCGTAGTCAATTCGCCTATATAGGTTCCCCAGCCGCAAATCTGCTGGCCGAGGTACATAGTAAGGCAATTAAGTACTGCATAAGTAATTGGGCTTACAGCTCCGGGGCAGTAGCTCGAGGCAAAATTCGCCATAGTCAAGCCATACGTGAGTGGCTGCCAGAGTTTATTAAGTGGCAACTCACCTAATCCAGGTAGCTCAAGGCCGCCCCGAATCCGGTTAACTAAAGCCCCATATAGGGTTAGAATGATAATTGAGCATATAGTGTTAATCATCTTTAATCCTCCTAAGCTTTTTTCATTAACTTATCTCTATGAATGCGGCAAATTTTTGAATTTAAGACAATCTTATTCTCATCCATATTTCGGCTCATCTGCTCATCAGGATTGTTAATTTGCACGAAGTAAACATAATCGCGAAAGAAGCCAATAACAGCCCATTTACTTGAACCGTCAAAAATCGGCTTAAATTCCTTAAAAGAATTCCTGCCAGGAATTCCGGAGTCGGTAAATTGAATCAACCTAATTGAGTAATCCGCTCTCTGCACAAGTAGGTAATTAGCCATTGAATGAAGTGACATAACTTTATTATTATTGTCCGCTACAGCTATGCCTGTATTAGTAAAGCTAAGCCTGTTGTTTGGTATAGCATTTCCAGCTTGAGGCTGAAAATTGTGATCTAAGATAAGTAACGTATGTGGCGCATCGGTGTTAGTTCTTAGCACCGCTAATAATCTATCAGAAGGCATTGTATTATTCATTGCCCAAGGGGCGTAAATTGAGATTTTCTGTTCATTAGTCGAGTCCCAAAAAGTCTGACTAGTTGACATAACATCGTCAACGTTCTGCTCAGATGTTTGCGCACTCCAACATACTTTAGCATAGTGAAATGAATCACCGTAAACATTCGCCGATTGAATATACGTAAACATCTCAACCATAACGCAAAATGCACCATACAAGCCATTAACATAATGATAAGAGCAACTCCATGGAGTTGCTTCACCAAATTTCGACGCGCTGTTTTTATGCAGATATAACTTAATTGCCGTTTTCTGAGATACCCAAGATGCTCCAGTTGAATAAGAGCCACCTGACTTAAGCCCATGATGCTCACTTAATTGAGATTCAACGCCGGGAACCCCATTAACTCTGTTTGCAATAACACCCAGCATTGTAGCGTTGTTTCTAAAGGGGCCGTAAATTTGGCTAAAGCCTGAAAAATCAGAAATTCCACTTATGTATGCTCTCTTCATTAAGACCCAATTCTCAGGGTTGGCCGAAGCATCTCTGGCGGTTCGCAAGTTAATCTGATTCAGGCCTGAATCAGCATAATAAGTAGATGCGTACCAATGTTTCTGAACAGGTTCATAAACAGGGCCAAACAGAATGGGTGTGTTATCCTTAATAGTTACAGGATTGTCGCTTGAAGTGAAAGTTAATTGACTATCAAGATAATTGAAGTTACTTATCATTTCAGCACTGTCAATAGATTCTTCATCATTGTTTTTATTAGCAGTAAATCCAGAACCTTTGAATCTAATCATATTTCTAAATTGAACCAGACCAGCTGGCAATATTTCATTTAGACTCCCAGGTATGTAATGATTCTGTCTACAATTATATGTATTTTGCCCAGTACTTAGGAATCTTCCACGAAGCCTATCCTCATACATTTGCATATAAGGATTGTAAATTGACCGCCCTGCGTGGTCAGCATTATATTCACTTATCATCTGAGGTTCATCTGGGTAAGTCAGAGTAAGCCCATTGAACCATTCAAGAGGGGCTAAATTCGAGGCCCCTTTTCCAAGGGGCCTTAATGAAGTTCTTATCACCATTAACTTATTCTCCTAATTTACGCCGTGGTGTCATATTCGGCTTCGATGTTAGCTATCCATTGAGGCTCGTAGCCCGGAAGCGCCGCCGTCGAATTATACCTAAATGAACGCCGCAAGGCAATTAACTTATATGGAGCACTTGACTTTTGGAATGTGCCCACAGAGTTGTCAATCCAGTAAGGTGTAACAGCTGAGCCGTTAATTGTAAATTCGACGCCGGTTACCAGCGGGCCGTAACTTGAGTCAGAGCAGTCAATTAACAGCTCAAAGGTAATTACCGCATCATCCGGAATGCCGGCCGGAACTGTGATAGCAACAGGTAATTTAGCGCTGCCGGCCATATGAGTTACTCGAATTGTATAGTGCTTAATCTGGTTATCAAGCGTAACCGCAGCACTATCTACAGCGCTAATTTGAGAGTTCCTTGACATCACTTTCTCAGTTGCGGCACAGAGCATCTTGGCATTAAATGGCATACCCTCCGTCCAGCCAGCTAATGCTACGGCAAGAGAACCATTATCGTCAATCAAGGGCCAACCAGATGAATTTGATAAAGTGTATTTAGCATAAGGGTTATTAACTTTAGGCTTTATTGTAACTTGACCGATAAATGTACTTCCGATTCCGATTGAACCATCAGCAACAGCAATGTAAGGTGCTGAATACTGAGAAACATAGTAAGCTTGATTAGTAGCGTAATCTCGTGAAGCCATTTGCCAAGAATCGTACTGTATATTACTTGAGATTATAGACTTAATACGATACATATATAATCCACCATCAGCTAACGTACCTGGAGGGAGCATTACTTGAGAACCTTTCACAAAAAACCACCCACCAACTACCGGAGTTAATCCAGAGAATACTGCAGAAAACTCCTCAACTGTGTCAGGAACTTGCGACACTGAATCAAGTACTCCATAAACAAGTTGCGTAATTGTGATATTCTGCGAATTACTGACTTCAGCAACATTGGCCATCTGGCAGATTGTTAAGTCAGCAGAACACACAATGAACTGGTCGAGATAGATTGCGCGGCTGCTTAACTGACTTAGGTTCCAATTAAGGTCTTTCAATCCAAACTCCGCTTCTTGCACAGAGGTAAACAGCTGGCTTTCGTCAGAAACCTGCTGAAGCAACAGGAGGATTTGCCCAGTCTCAATTAACACCAGCCTAAAGACCACAAATTTACTCGTGCCGTTACTTGAGTCAAGCAGAGTTTTCGCGCTCGTTGTTGTATTGTAGTAGTAAGGCTGAATGTTCAGTTGAGCCGTTTCGCCGTCGTGGTCATAATTAGGGTAGTAATATTTGAAGTTAATTGACGACATAGCCGGAAACAGCTTGCGGTCAGGCCGCTGGGAATTACCGGCATAGTTGATGCCTTCCTTAATTAAGTCGAAACTTTGACAGCTCAAGCCCTTGGCCGAATCTGAGGAAGTTACTTGAGCGGTGAAGTTAACTACCATTATAGGGTGGTCGCGGCCAAATGTACTTGAATCAGACAAAAACGGCCGCACTGAAAGCTCCGAGGCCGTTAAGTCGCCATCTGCATTAACATAGATGTTGCACAGGGCTAAGTAGATGTCATAGTCTGATGTACTTATTTCCCCAATGCCGCTTTCATTAAGCCCAACATAAACAACTTGGCCCGCATACTCCGGCCCAATCGTAACAGTTTCTTCCTGATGTTGTACCAAGTCCGTGCCGTTAAACCACTGGAAGGACTTAAGCAAGATGGTATTAGTCGAGCTGACCGTGGCAATATCGGCTGTATAGGGTTTAGTCAACCCAATTAACAAGTCCTTCTTTTTCGGCAACGTAGCTGAATTTGCCCCGGATTCCGCAGTAACAGCTGACAGCTGGTCTTCAAGTTCTTGAAGTTCATCTGCTACTTTACTCCTAACAGCATCAGCTTCTACATTAGTCATATCAGCACGAGCCAAGTCAATTCGGGCATTGTTCAAATAAACGCTAAGCGTCTGTCCGGTTTCGGTGCTGATTTCACGGTCGTTGTAGTCAACACCCTCTCCAGTAACATTAGCAATTCGTAAAACGCCTTTGCTCATTTTCTATCCTTTCGTCAATTAAGTTTAATAAATCCGCATCCGCATGAAGTTGCTGAAGCTACTCTGGTTATAGCCCCAAACCACACAATTATCTCTGTAAGCCAAACCATTCTTATTAAACCGGACGCGGTAATTAGCCGGAATAATGAATTGGCCGCTCGAGCAACCCGAGCTGCTTCCAGTAAAGTGGCCGTAAAACAGGTGGTTCTCTAATTGAGTGTCATTTGGGTCAGAGATAATTATGTAGGCTGTCGAGCCACCCGGCCCTGCGGCAGTGGCACTAATGAAGACTGGCTGACTCCACGACTTATTGCTCGTAAAAAGCGACCCGTTGTACAATTCAGAGGAATAGTTCGGGGCGCCATTTGATGAAGTTGACCTAATTAACGGCCGAACACAAGTTGAGGCTCCTTTATCCCAGATAAAGTAACTTCCTTTTATAGTACCATTGGCGGTTGCACTGCGAGTCCTAGTAGCTATTCCTTTAGTACCGCCAGAATCTAAGTAAAGCTGCATCTGAGCTTTAAGTGGGTTCATCATAGCGGTCAAAGTCGTGGTGCCGCCATCGCAGGTTACAACTCCATTGCCTTCCAAGTACTTAAGCGACTCGAAAGCAGTCCACATAGGCTGCTGAGAATTTCCGGTTGAGTAATCTCCCTGGAAAGTATCTTTGAAGCAAGCGGCAGTGTAATTACCAATGTAAACGGAGCCAGCTCCGGTAATGAAGTCAGTGCCGCTAACGGTTCCATCTACAATGAGTTTGCAGCCTTCTTCAATTGTCAAGGTGTACGCACTAGAGCCAATTAAGTTGAAACAGTGCAAAACGGCTCCATTTGACAGCGTAACATTGCTGACCATATTGAATGTGGCATAAGGTGCTTCGACCCGTTTTCCAGAGAAGCTACTTAAGTTAGCATTTGAAGCATCTTGGCAAAAAATGAACCCACTTGAGTCAACCGCAGCGGCGCCGCCAAGCGACACCTTTGCTAATTGAGGGTTATTCCCGGACAGCACATCGTTGCCGCCCTCACTGATGAAAGTTCCTTCGTAGGTGTTCAAGGCCAACTTAGTTACAGGAATATTCTCAAGCTGGTTGATAATATCAGATGAAGCTACATTACTGAAATCGGCCCGAGCAAGCCAATGACCTCCCGGAGTCGCACCATCGTGAATTGCCACCGTCCAGTTTCGAGTGTCAATGAAGAACTCTCGAGGGTTATAAACTGCATTGATTTCTCCCAAGTTACCGGAGCCCAACTGTGAAATTCGGCCTTGGTAATCACTGCTAGGTAATCTATCTGTCATAAATAAGACCTCCCTTAAATAAGTTAAATTGTATCCCTGTTATCTCACAAAAGCCTTTTACAGCATAATTGAGCATATGGTAAACGCCAGTGTTGTAGATGTTACCTACGAGGCGGCGCCCAACGAAGTATTTGTCCTCAATTAACACCTTATGATGCGGCAAGTTTCCGTAGGCGTCAGTTGAAGATGTCAAGGTAATTGACACATCATACCCCATTGAGATATTCTGGATCCACTCGAAATCAGGTTCCTGGGTGACGGCGCAGTCAAGCTGAGGCGCTTGAAGCTGACAGTCCCAAATGAACTCCTTCCTGTTACTTGACATATTAGTGTCAACTCGAGTTATTACCGTGGTGCACTCGATGGGGATTTCTGGTGCGAAGCTAATTGAGTTAAACTCAAAAAACGCGTCCACTTTATCAATGCGCTTTGCCTGCTGATGCACATCTGTTTCAAAACCGCAACTTAATTCAAAGCCATTGCTCCACGTATTGTCATAATCATTCAAGTCAACATCAAAGCTGCTGTCATTTAAGTCTTCATTAAGCAAGCTGTCATTTAGGTCTTCATCGAATACAAGAGGTAATGGCAGAGCAAGCTTATTGAACTTAGGCTCAAGTGTATCAACTAAATGCGTTATGACGGCATCGGCGAGTGGCAATTCTGAATAGAGGTTAATTGAAGCACACATTGTGTCAGGCTGCTCTGCGGACAAGCTTCCAATTGACTCAACGTGCAACCTGTTGCCGTAGTAGCTTATTTCATTAAATTCTGTATTATAAGCACTGCGGTACTCGAAGTTCCAAAAGTGCTGGAAGTTAATGAAGTTGAAACCACGAACAGCAGTTAATGCGTGCTGTACCTTGAAAACGCGCCCAAGCAACAAGTCGATGCCAAGTATGTTGCCATAATAGTTGACAACAAGGTAGCGAGTTTCCAGCAGGTCGAGGTATTCGATGTCGATGTCGATTGAGTTGAAATAGTCAATTAACATCTCATTTACGACCTTGAACCCACCTGAGCCCAGTGAGCCCAAATCCTCGTAGCTGTAAAGGTTCTTGTCTGAGTCAATGAAGTATACAATGCCAAAGGTGCTAGTTAAGCAGCAATCTCGATTGAGAATCCGGTGCTTACTAACTTCCTTGAAATTGTAAACCAAAGCCGTGTTTAGCTCAGTGGCACTAATTACGTTGTCAGATGTGAACACCAAAAAGCCGTTTTTCTTCTTAGCCAAGGCAATTCCCTTACCCGTGCTAAGTGAGTCCAGACTCTGAAAACCGGCTCCGGTAGTTGTACTCGGCTGGAAGTCATCTCCATTGCCAACAGCACTCCAAGCTATGACGTCATCGCTCAAGGCAATTAACCTGTTATTCGTCGCGCAAATGAACTTAGCACTCTGTGGGAAACCCGTGGGGTTAATTTGGGTGATGGAGTTAATTAAGTGGTCATACTTAAACAGCACTTGGTCGCACAAGATGTAGTAGTAAGCGCCAATGTAGTCTACGCTGACATTTTCGGCATCGCTGCTGAGCATTAGCAGCACCGTTCCATCGCCTGTGGCGGCCGAGTACCTGTAAATGTACTTGTTTGTGATAATTAACTTCCCAGCATCGTCCTGCAAATCGACTACCTTTTTCAGCTCGACGTTCCTTGAGTAAGGCATGAAAAACAGCGGCTTGTA